>ERZ791852.637-NODE-637-length-25085-cov-5.921334_pt1 | contig 25085 bp, 20 predicted proteins | sample MGYA00510287_ERZ791852 | MGnify/ENA primary metagenome ERZ791852 (study PRJEB30046, sample SAMN00715257) | human gut metagenome | study: EMG produced TPA metagenomics assembly of the A metagenome-wide association study of gut microbiota in type 2... | reverse complement strand
CACTATGAGCTGATCGCACAGTACGGCATCCAGCCGTTCTACCGCCGCAGCTTCCTCAAAAAGCAGGGCTACTGGCCGGAGAACGGAAAGTGAACCGCGCCGAGACAGGGCGCAGGGGAGAAGCTGCTGCGGCCCGCTGGTATCAGAAGCAGGGCTGCAGGCTGCTGGCACACAACTTCCACACCCGGATGGGTGAGCTGGATGTTGTGGTGCAGGAGCCGGATGGGACCATTGTCATCTGTGAGGTCAAGACCCGTGCGGAAGGCTCTCTGGCCAGCCCGGCAGAAGCGGTGGACCGGCCCAAACAGCGCCGCCTGATCCGTGCAGCACAGTATTATCTGCAGCAGAACGGCCTGAGCGATGCACCGGTGCGATTTGACGTGGCAGAAGTGTTCCCTCTTGACAGCGGGCGCTGGATGGTACATATTATAAGGGGCGCTTTTCTCACGTAAAGCAACGGCCCCGGTGGGAAAATGTACGGGCAGAGGGCTTCTCTGCCACAGCAGAAGAGCGTGCTTTGCACGTTCTACGGCGAAAAAGGAGCGACAACAATGCAGTTTTTTAGTACCAGAGACCAAAACCGCAAAGTGACTTCCTCGGAAGCGATCGCACAGGGCCTGTCCAACGAGGGCGGTCTGTTTGTACCGGAAAGCTTTCCGCAGGTGGATGTGAAGGCACTGTGCGAGCTGGACTACCCGGCCATGGCAGCTGCCGTCATCAAAGAATATCTGACCGACTACTCGCAGGATTTCCTGACCGAAGCTGCCCACAAGACCTACGGAGAGGCCTTTGGCGGCAAGGCAGGCTATCTTGCCCCGGTGGAAGGGGACACCTATGCCCTAGAGCTGTGGCACGGCCCGACCTGCGCCTTTAAGGATTACGCCCTGCAGCTGATGCCCAAGCTGCTGGTTGAGGCCAAAAAGAATCTGGGCCGCACTGAAAAGACCCTGATCCTTGTGGCCACCAGCGGTGATACCGGCAAGGCGGCACTGGACGGCTACCATGATATCCCCGGTGTGGAGATCGCCGTGTTCTACCCCACCGGCGGCACCAGCGAGATCCAGCGTTTGCAGATGGCAACGCAGGAGGGCGCTAATGTGGCGGTATACGCTGTGCGCGGCAACTTCGACGATGCCCAGACCGGCGTAAAGAAGGTGTTCGGCGATAAGGCCATCGCTGCCGAACTGGAACAGCGCAACATCCGTCTTTCCAGCGCAAACTCCATCAACTGGGGCCGTCTTGTGCCGCAAATCGTCTACTATTTTGCCGCCTACGCCCAGCTGCTCAAAGCCGGCAAAATCACCTTCGGTGACGAGGTGGACTTCTGTGTGCCCACCGGCAACTTTGGCGATATCCTCGCCGGTTATTACGCAAAGCAGATGGGTCTGCCTGTGGGCAAGCTGGTCTGCGCCTCCAATGAGAACAACGTGCTGACCGATTTCCTCACCACCGGTACTTACACCGCAAAGCGGGAGTTCTTCAAGACCACCTCGCCCAGCATGGACATTCTGGTATCCTCCAACCTGGAGCGCCTGCTGTACCATGTGACCGGCAGCGATGCCGAGGTTGCGGGCTTTATGCAGCAGCTGGCTGCCACCGGCAGCTACACCGTCCGTCCCGAGACGCTGGCAGCTATTCAGGAGACCTTCTCCTGCGGCTGGAGCAGCGCGGCCGAGGTGGCAGGGGAGATCCGTTCCCGCTACGAAAAGGACGGCTACCTGTGCGATACCCACACCGCCGTGGCCTTCCATGTGGCTGCACAGAAAAAGCGGCAGGGCGTGCCCATGGTGGTGCTTTCCACCGCATCGCCCTTCAAGTTCCCCCGCAGCGTGCTGAGCGCACTGGGCAAAGCTGCCCCGGAAAACGATTTTGAAGCCATGCAGCAGCTGGAAGCTGCTACCGGTCACGCCGCACCGGCAAGCCTTGCCGCTCTGCGCAGCAAGCCGGAGCGCTTTGATACCGTCATTGCCCCGGCACAGATCGCTGAGGTGGCGCTGGGCTATCAGGCATAAGCTTCTGCGGACAGACAGAACAGGAGTAAACAGACTATGGCACTTTTTGTGCTTGGCGACCCCCATCTTTCTCTGGGCGCATCCAAGCCGATGGATATCTTCCCCGGCTGGAACGATTATGTGGACCGGCTGGAGAAAAACTGGCGCAAGCTCATCACCCCGCAGGATACCATCGTGCTGGCAGGGGATATCAGCTGGGCCATGCGCCTGACTGATACCCGCAAGGATTTCGCCTTTTTGCAGCAGCTGCCCGGACAGAAGATCATCATGAAAGGCAACCACGATTACTGGTGGTCCACCGCCAACAAGATGAACGCCTACCTCAAGGCCGAGGGCTTCGATACCCTGCATATCCTGCATAACAATTCTTACAGCGTGGAAGGGTACGCCATCTGCGGCACCCGCGGCTGGCTGTTCGATGTGGGCGAGCCCCACGATGAAAAGGTGATGAACCGGGAGATCGGCCGTCTGCGCATGAGCTTGCAGGCTGCGGAGCCCGGGCTGGAAAAGCTGGTGTTCCTGCACTATCCGCCGGTCTACACCGGCACCAGCGCCCCGGAGATCGTGGCCACCCTGAAGGAGTTCGGCATCAAGACCTGCTTCTACGGGCATCTGCACGGCAACGCCATCCGGTTTGCCGTACAGGGCGAGGTGGACGGCATCCGGTACAAGCTGGTAAGTGCCGACGGCCTGCGTTTCTGCCCCTACCGCATCAATTAACGGCGGTATAAAAGGGCAAAAACGACAAAATTTAAAAATTTGGTATGGCAATTGTGTCCAGAGCGTGCTATAATAAGTTTTGACGCGATTGTTGCACCCAATTGAGCGCGCGCGTCCCCGCATTTCGCAAACAGCAAGGACGCGGTGCGCGGTTGCAGGGGAGGGGGAACACCCCGCTCCCAACGCAATAGAATTTTTGAGTGGAGGATACACAAATGAATTTCATCAAGTGCGAAAAGCTCGAAAAGAGCATGGCAGAGCTGCAGTTCTCCATCGACGCTGAGGCCTTCAAGGCCGCAGTTGCCGATGTCTTCAAGAAGGAGGGCAAGAAGTACGCAGTTCCCGGCTTCCGCAAGGGCAAGGCTCCCCGCGCTCTGATCGAGAAGATGTACGGCGCTGATGTCTTTACCTATGATGCCATCAATGAGCTGTTCCCCGCTGCTTACGAGGCAGCTGTGAAGGAAGCCGGCATCGAGCCCGTTGGCCGTCCCGAGGTTTCTGTGGATGCTGCCAGCGAGACCGAGGGCGTGACCCTGACCGTCAAGGTCGCTGTGATGCCCGAAGTCAAGATCGGCAACTACAATGGTCTGACCGTTGAGAAGACTGTCCATACTGTTACCGACGAGTCCGTCGATGCAGAGCTGAAGCGCGTGCAGGAGCGCAACGCCCGTGAGCTGACCCGCGAGGGTGCTGCTGAGAATGGCGATATCGCTGATATCGACTTCGAGGGCTTTGTGGACGGTGTCGCTTTTGAGGGCGGCAAGGCTGAGCACTACAACCTGACCCTGGGCAGCGGCTCTTTCATCCCCGGTTTCGAGGATCAGATCGTTGGCCACTCCGCCGGTGAGGAGTTCGACGTGAACGTCACCTTCCCCGAGGAGTATCAGGCTGCTGAGCTGGCTGGCAAGGCTGCTGTCTTCAAGATCAAGCTGCACGAGGTCAAGTACAAGGAGCTGCCCGCTCTGGACGACGAGCTGGCTAAGGACTGCTCCGAGTACGACACTCTGGACGAGTTCAAGGCTTCCATCCGCAAGAACAACCAGGAGCAGCTGGACAAGCAGGATGACCTGGCTGTCGAGAATGCTCTGGTCGATCAGGTCATCGAGAGCATGGAGGCTGAGATCCCCCAGGCCATGTATGACACCCGTATGGACGAGATGGTCAACGACTTTGCCTTCCGTGTGGAGCAGCAGGGTCTGCGCCTGGAAGACTACCTGAAGTATATGGGCCAGACCGTGGATCAGTTCCGTGCTTCCTTCATGCCTCAGGCTGAGAAGCAGGTCAAGATCCGCCTGGCTCTGGAGGCTGTTGCCGCTGCTGAGAACATCGAGGCTTCCGAGGAGGATGTCTCCGCTGAGATCAAGCGCATCGCTGACCAGTACAAGATGGAAGAGGACAAGGTCCGTGAGCTGGTCAACGTTGACGACCTGAAGAAGGATCTGGCAATCAACAAGGCCATCGACTTCATCAAGAGCCACGCCAACATCGTGGAGAAGGCCGCTGAGGCTGAAAAGACCGAGGACGCTGAATAATCCAGCTGCCAAGGCCGCAATTTGCAGGAAACGCTGTTTGAAGCGTACCCTGTAAACAAAGGTTGTTAAAATTGACCGATACGGCCCTGTTTCTTTTGCCGTATCGGTCAATTTTGCAAATACCAAACATTTTCAATCCAGGAGGCGAACTTTATGAGTTTTGTTCCTTATGTTGTGGAACAGTCGGCACACGGCGAGCGTTCCTACGATATCTTCTCCCGTCTGCTGAATGACCGCATCATCGTGCTGAGCGAGGATGTCAACGATACCACGGCCAGCCTTGTTGTGGCACAGCTGCTGTATCTGGAAGGGCAGGACCCGGATAAGGATATCAGCCTGTATATCAACAGCCCCGGCGGCTCCATCAGTGCGGGCATGGCCATCCACGATACCATGCGGTATATCAAGTGCGATGTCTCCACGATCTGCATGGGCATGGCAGCCTCCATGGGCGCGTTCCTGCTGGCCAGCGGCACCAAGGGCAAGCGCTTTGCGCTGCCCAATGCCGAGATCATGATCCACCAGCCCCTCATCGCAGGCGGTCAGGGCGGCGGCCTTTCCGGCCAGACCACGGATATCAAGATCCATGCCGAGCACATGGTCTATATCCGCGATAAGATGAACCGGATGCTCAGCGAGTACACCGGCCAGCCGCTGGAAAAGATCCAGCAGGACACCGAGCGCGACAACTACCTTACCGCGCAGCAGGCAAAGGAATACGGCCTGATCGATGAGGTCATTGCCCACCGGTAAACCGCTATAATCTATCCAGGATAAGGAAAAACAGCTATGGCAAATAACAATTCCGGCAAAAACGAAAAGGATCTGGTTTGCAGCTTTTGCGGCAAGCATCAGGACGAAGTGGAGCGCATGATCATTGGCCCCGGGGTCAATATCTGCAGCGAGTGCATCGGCCTGTGCCACGATCTGCTCTCTGACAAGCCGGATCAGCCCAAAAGCGCCCGACCGGCCCGCGGTGCAAACCGTGCACACATCCAGCCTGCGGACGATCTGGATATCAACATCCTGACCCCGGCCGAGATCAAGGAAGGTCTGGATCAGTATGTCATCGGTCAGGACGAGGCAAAGCGTGTGCTGTCCGTTTCGGTCTACAACCACTATAAGCGTATCCTCAGCGGCAAGGGCGGCGACGTGGAACTGCAAAAGTCCAACGTGCTGCTGCTGGGTCCCTCCGGCGTGGGCAAGACCCTGCTGGCGCAGACACTGGCTAAGATGCTGGGCGTGCCCTTCGCCATTGCGGATGCTACTACCCTTACCGAGGCCGGTTATGTGGGCGAGGACGTGGAGAACATTCTGCTCAAGTTGATCCAGGCGGCAGATTTTGATGTGCAGAAGGCACAGATCGGCATCATCTACATTGATGAGATCGACAAGATCACCCGCAAGAGCGAAAACCCCTCCATCACCCGCGATGTGGGCGGCGAGGGCGTGCAGCAGGCACTGTTGAAGATATTGGAAGGCACTGTCAGCAATGTGCCGCCGCAGGGCGGCCGCAAGCACCCGCAGCAGGAGTTCATCCAGATCGACACCACCAACATCCTGTTCATCTGCGGCGGTGCCTTTGATGGTCTGGACAAGTATATCCTGCGCCGCACCGATAAGTCCGCGCTGGGCTTCGGCAGTGCGCTGAAGGATAACTCCACCGAGGCTGAGCGCGCATTGCTGCGCAAGGTAGAGCCCCACGATCTGGTCAAGTTCGGCCTGATCCCGGAGCTGATCGGCCGTCTGCCGGTCATCACCGTGCTGGATGATCTGGACGAGGATGCGCTGGTGCGCGTGCTCAAGGAGCCCCGCAACAGTCTGGTCAAGCAGTATAAAGAGCTGCTGGGCATGGATAATGTGGAGCTTACCTTCACGGACGAAGCTTTGCACGCCATTGCCCGCAAGACCATCGAGCGCAAGACCGGTGCCCGTGGTCTGCGCAGCGTGATGGAAAGCATTCTGCTGCCCATCATGTATGAGGTACCCAGCGATGCCACCATTATCCGCGTGACCGTGGACGAGGACACCGTGGAGGGCGGCGAGGCACATCTGGAATACGGTGCCGTGCGCAAACGCTATAAAAATCAGGCCGCTCTCAGCTGACGGCATCGCCGCACAGCAGGGGAGTGTACCTGCCTAAAAGCCCTGTTTCGAAAGCTTTTTGCTTTTGGCAGGGCTTTTTGCTTTCAAATTCTTGTTTCTGACAGGAAAATGTACTATAATAGTAAAGTATGGATCGTGCGGCGTGTGTTCTCTGGCAGGGGCATACCGCAAAAGACGAGCCATAGTATTGGGTAACAGGAAGAGTACTATAAAGGAGTGTGTTTTCAATGGCAAATTACCACGAGATGGATCGCGATGCGCTGACCGCTGAAAAGGCAGCGCTGGAACAGGCTTATAAAGAGTTTCAGGCAAAGGGTCTGAAGCTGAACATGGCACGCGGCAAGCCCGGCCCCCACCAGATGGATCTGGCAATGGACCTGCTGAAGATGACCGACTACACCACGGATGCAGGCACCGACGCCCGCAACTACGGCGAGCTGGAGGGTCTGAGCGAGGCACGCGCCCTGTTTGCAGATGTGTTCGGCGTAAAGCCCAATGAGGTGTTCGTGGGCGGCAACTCCAGCCTGCAGCTGATGTACAACCTCATCAACATCGGCTATGTGTTCGGCTTCCCGGAGTCTCCCTGCCCTTGGTCTCAGGTGGAGAAGCGCAAGTTCCTCTGCCCGGTGCCCGGCTATGACCGTCACTTTGCTATCACCGAGGAGTTCGGCTTTGAGCTGATCAGCGTGCCCATGACCCCCAACGGCCCCGATATGGACGTTGTGGAAAAGCTGGTGGCTGAGGACGATACCATCAAGGGCATCTGGTGCGTGCCGCAGTACTCCAACCCCGATGGCTACACTTACAGCGATGAGACCATCGAGCGCTTTGCAAAGATGAAGACCGCCGCCCCGGATTTTAAGATCTTCTGGGATGAGGCCTACATCGTCCACCACTTGACCGAGGAGATCATCGAGACCCCCGTGCTGCTGAACGTGAGCAAGAAGTACGGCACGCAGGACCGCGTGTTCATGTTCACCTCCACCAGCAAGATCACCTTCCCGGGCGCCGGTGTTTCTGCCATTGCCTGCAGCGACAACAGCATGAAGTATATGTGCAAGCGCTTTTCAGTGATGATCATCAGCTACGATAAGATGAACCAGCTGCGCCACGTCCGCTTCCTGAAGAACAAGGAGGGCGTTCTGGCACACATGGCAAAGCACCGCCGCCGTCTGGTGCCCTGCTTCGATGCCGTCAAGACCGCCTTTGCCGCCAACCTCACACCCTGCGGCGATATTGCCCACTGGACCAACCCCAAGGGCGGCTACTTTATCAGCCTGTATGTCATGCCCGGCTGCGCTAAGCGCGTGGCGGAACTGTGCAAGAACGCAGGTCTGGTGCTGACCGGTGCAGGCTCTGCCTATCCGTACCACAAGGACCCGCAGGACTCTCATCTGCGCATTGCCCCCACTTACCCCAGTTTGGACGAGGTGGAGACCGCTTCTGAGCTGCTGTGCGTCTGCGTGCGTCTGGCCGTTGTGGAAAAGCTGCTGGCTGATATGGCCTAAGGCTTGAAATAATTTGTATATTCTCCTCTGCGGGGCTCTTTGCAGGGCTGGCAGGGGAGTTTTATCACAGAAAGGTCGGCACGACGGCTGCTCTGTGAGGAGAGGAACCGTCGGCAAAACTTGCGGTTCACAACAAAACCGGCTGCGGCTGCACAGCCGCCGCTTTTGGAGGTTCCCGACTTATGAAAACAAAAGGCAAAGCATGGCAGCTGGTCGTTACCGCGCTGCTGATCGTTGTGTTTGTCTACACCGCTTTTTTTGGCGTGGCGGCAAAATACGGCGATGTGACCACCACCTACATCAAGGGTGCAAAGGATATCCGCTTTGGTGTGGATATCAAGGGCGGCGTCAACGTCACCTTTGTGCCCTCGGATGGCTACGATGCAACGGACGAGCAGCTGGATGCCGCCCGTCTGGTCATCGAGAACCGTCTGGTCGCGTTGAATGTGACCGACTACGAGCTGTATGTGGACAACAACTCCGACAGCCTGATCCTGGAATTCCCGTGGCAGTCCGGCGAGACGGATTTTGACCCTGAGTCTGCCATTCAGGAGATCGGCACCACCGCCTACCTGACCTTCCGCGAGGGAGCCAGCAAGGATGGCGAGCTGATTTTGGACGGCTCCATGGTCGAAAGCGCTTCGGCGCAGTACGGCGCTGTGAGCAACGGCGGCAGCTCCGAATATTACGTTGCCCTCAAGTTTACCACCGAGGGTGCCAAGGCCTTTGGCGATGCCACCACCAAGCTGGCCGCCGATAAGGGCAGCATCAGCATCTGGCTGGACGACGAGAACGTGAGCACCGCCACCGTCAACACCGCCATTACCGACGGACAGGCCATCATCACCAGCTCGGCGTCCAATCCCTTTACGCAGGATGCCGTGGTCAAGATGGCACGCCAGATCAACTCCGGTGCACTGCCCTTTGCTTTGAGCGTGGACAGCTACTCCACCGTAAGTCCCAGTCTGGGCGAAAACAGCCTTGGTGCCATGGTGCTGGCCGGCCTGATCGCTTTTGCTCTCATCGTGGTGTTCATGACGGTACTGTACCGTCTGCCGGGCTTTCTGGCCTGCATCGCGCTGGCCGGTCAGGTGGCTGCTACGCTGGCCTTCGTGTCCGGCTACTTCCCGGTGTTTGAAAGCTTTACCCTGACCCTGCCCGGTATTGCAGGTATCATTCTGGCTATCGGTATGGGTGTGGACGCCAACGTCATCACCGCCGAGCGCATCAAGGAGGAACTGAAAAACGGCAAATCTCTGGACGGCGCACTGAAAAGCGGCTTTGCCCGCGGCCTGACCCCTATCATTGACGGCAACGTGACCATCGTCATCGTGGCCATCGTGCTCATGGGTGCCTTCGGCCCCTCGGATGGCCTGTTTGCCAAGGCGCTGCACTTTGTATTCTTTGCCTTCGGCCCCTCTACCGCAGGCACCATCTACGCCTTTGGTTATACACTGCTCACCGGCGTGTTGCTGAACTTTGTGTTCGGTGTGTTCGCTACCCGTGTTATGATCCGTGGCGCAGCTGCCATCAAGGCACTGCGCAATCCGTGGCTGTACGGTGCTGCAAAGCCCGGGCAGGAGAAGGCAGAAAAGAAGCCGGTGGATTTCGTATCCATGCGCAAAAAATTCCTGACCTTCTCCGCCTGCCTGATGGCAGGCATCCTGCTGTGCGCCGCAGTGTTCGGTGTGCATCTGGATACTGAGTTCACCGGCGGTGCTATGATCACTCTGTCCTACGAGGGCAGCTTTGACCAAGCCGCTGTGCAAAAGACCGCTGCTGCGGCGCTGGAAAACACCGGCCTGACCCTGCAGACCGGCGAGAACGTAGCCACCGGCGACCAGACCCTGAAGATCTCCATGCCCGGCACCGAGACCGTGACCACCGAGCAGGTGGAGAACCTGCTGGATTCCCTGAATGAGAACTACCCGGACAACCAGTTTGCCCAGCTGTCTCTGAGCAACGTCAGCGCAGCCATGGGCACCAAGTTCCTGCAGAAGAGTCTGGTAGCTGTGGTGTTTGCACTGGTGCTCATTCTGCTGTATATTGCCCTGCGTTTCAAGAACATCGGCGGTCTGACTGGCGGTATGATGGCAGTGCTGGCGCTGGTCAACGACCTGATGGTGGTGTTTGGCACCTTTGTGCTGCTGCGCACCGCACTGGATGGCAATTTTATCGCCGCGATGCTCACCATCCTCGGCTACTCCATCAACGATACCGTTGTGGTGTACGACCGCATCCGCGAGAACCGCACCCTTATGGGCAAAAAGGGCAGTTTTGAGGAGCTGGTCAACCAGTCGGTCAATCAGTCTGCCCGCCGTACCCTGATCACCACCATCACCACCGTGATGGCACTGGGTGTGATGTGCATCGTGGCAAAGCTCTACGGTCTGGACAGCATCTTTACCTTTGCATTCCCGCTGATGATGGGTATGATCAGCGGTGTGTACACCTCTCTGTGCGTTTCCACCTCGGCATGGGTGCTGTGGAGCGAGCGCAGCAAAAAGAAGAACTGAGGCGGAGGAACAAGAGATGAAGTGCCCTTATTGCGGTGCGGAGGAATCCAAGGTGATCGACTCCCGCCCCACGGAAGATAACGAGCGCATCCGCCGCCGCCGCGAGTGCCTGAACTGCCACATGCGCTTTACCACCTACGAGGTGGTGGAAACAGTGCCGCTGGTGGTCATCAAAAAGGATAACTCCCGCGAACCCTTTGACCGGCAGAAGCTGTTCAACGCCATGCTGCGCGCCTGTGCCAAGCGTCCTGTCAGCTACGAAACGCTGGAACGTGCCGTCAGCAGCATTGAGCAGGCTTTGTTCAGCTCCTACGACCGCGAGATCCCCAGTGTGCGCATCGGCGAGCTGACCATGGAGGAACTGAAAAAGATCGACGAGGTGGCCTATATCCGCTTCGCTTCGGTCTACCGCCAGTTTGCGGACGTGGAAAGCTTCCTTGACGAACTGAAAAAGCTTGTGGGCGACCGCAAGGAAAACCAGTAAGCTATCATGAAAAAAGGACACTGCACAAGGTCTGTGCAGTGTCCTTTTTGCGCATCTTAAACCAGCCGCCGGGCAAGCCATTCCAGCCGCTCCACCTCCACCTGTGCACGGCGCAGCTCACCCAGCGCATCCTCTGTGGCTTGCTGCTCAAGGTATCCGTCTGCCGCCCGCAGTGCAGCTTCCAGCTCCGTGTAGTCGGCCGTGCGCAATAGATGGCTCATAGTCTCCCGCATGGTGTCGCACAGCTCTGCACCCTCGGCAAGCGCCTGCCGCGCGGTGGAAACGTCCTTCTGCCGTACAGCCTCAAGGGCACAGTCCAAGTCGGCTGAGATATCCTGTGCAAAGCCCTGCACCCGTCCGCTGCTGTAAAGGGATACTGCCAGCAGCGCCGCCACAATCAGGATACACGCATAGATCCGCTTCATCGCTTTCCTCCCGGCTGGCGGCCTTCCTTCTTCAGCAGAAAATAGTCCTCGGTCTCGTTGCCGATAAGCAGTAAGATCTCCTGTGGCAGCACCGTGTTTGCCGTGGCGGTGCGTTCCAGCCACGCACGGTCCTTGCCGCACCAGCGCAGATTATCCTCCAGTACCTGCCCGTCCAGCACAAAGGGGATGGTGGCCTGTGTCTGCTGTACTTTCAACTGTAAATCGGAGAGGGTGGCTGCTTCCTGCTCCGGGCGCAGCGCCGCCGACAGTGTGCCGTTTGTTTCGATTACGGCGTAGGACACCTTGCGCGGGTCAAAGATATCCTTGCCGCGCAGCGCCTCCATCAGGTCGGCGGTGGTCAGCCGCAGCATCCGCAAAGCGTTCTGGTCGATCTTTCCGTCCAGAATGACCGTTTTGGGACGCCCGGAGAGAAAATTGAAGAACTTCTGGCTGCGGAAACTCACCACCGACCCCAGCAGCTCCAGTGCCGCAATGAGGAACAGCGGGATGAGGCTGGCGGTGATGGGCACATCCTCCGATTCAATGGAGATGGACGCCAGATTGGAGATCAGGATGGTGGATACCAGCTCTTCCGGCTGCAGCTCTCCCAGCTGACGCTTGCCCATCAGCCGCATGGCAAACAAAACGCAGAGATACAAAATAATAGTGCGGCAAAGCAGCAGTTTCATGCACAAACCCTCCTGGTGCGGTATGCGCGGCGTATTCCGCTGCGGCAAAGCGGGTATACTGCACACACAAAGGAGTGATGGATGTGCAGCAGCTTTCGCAAAGCCTTGCGGAAAACCTGTCCGCGCTTGATGCTAGGTTTGGCAAATCGGCAGATTATTATGCGAAGAAGATCGTTTTGTATGGCTGCCCGGGGTGCATCGTAATGTTTGACGGCATGGCAAGTCTCGATTCACTCTGGGAACTCTTGCTGGACGCTGCCGGGCGGCAGTCTGCTTCTGTCCGGCTTACTGGTACGCAAGCCTATGCGCATATCCTGCACGGCTCAGCGTTTCCGGCCGAGAGCACCCCGGTGCAGGATATGCCGCAGCTCGTAGCGCGGCTGACGGCGGGCATGGCGGTGCTGCTGTTAGAGGGCTGCAGCAGCGGCATCGCCTTCTCGGTGCAGGGGCTCAAGTTCCGCTCCGTAGAAGAGCCATCCGCCGAGGGCAACCTGCGCGGCAGCAGGGAAGGCTTTACCGACCTTCTGCGGGTGAATCTGAGCCTTTTGCGCCGTCTTGTCCGCACCGATACCCTTGTGCAGGAGGCCGCACAGGCGTACACCTGCTGCAATACCGAGTACTCCCTTTGCTACTGCAAGGACCGTGCCGACCCCGCCATGGTACAGCGGGTGCGCGCCATTCTGCAAAGCGCACGGCCGGAGCTGCTGCTGGATTCCAGTTATTTCGTGCCGTGGCTGCTGCCCGGCAAGGCGCGGCTGTTCACCCCGGTGCACTACACCGAGCGCCCGGCGGTCGCTGCCGCCAAGCTCTGCGAGGGCAAGCTGGTAATTTTGGTCAACGGCAGCCCCTCGGCGCTGGTGCTGCCCGCTTTGTTCAGCGAGCAGTTCGAGTGTCTGGACGATTACGCTTCCACAGCGGTGTTTTCCTCTTTTCTGCGGGTGCTGAAGTACTTTTCTTTCTACCTTACGGTGTTTTTGCCGGGGGTCTTTGTGTGCGTGGCGGTGCATCTGCCGGAGCTGCTGCCCCCGCAGCTGCTGTACAAGATCGAAGCAGCCGAAAAGGCCACCCCGCTGCCCCTGTTTGCCGAGATGCTGCTGGTGATCCTACTCTTAGAGATCATCCGGGAGGCGGGGCTGCGGATGCCGCAGTCGCTGGGGCACTCGGTCAGTCTGGTGTCGGCGCTCATCATTGGCGATGCCGCCATTGCCACCGGGCTTATGAGCACCCCGGTCATCTTTGTGGCCAGCATCACGGCCATTGCAGTCTTTGTCACCCCGGGTCTGTACGAGCCTGCCACCCTGCTGCGCATCGGCACGGTGCTGTTGGCAGGGCTTGCCGGACCAGTGGGACTGGCAGCAGCGTTTTTCGGCTTTTTGCTCAGCCTCGTCAGCACCGAAGCATTGGGTGTGCCGTATCTTGCGCCGCACCCGTTCCCGCAGCAGCCGCTTTCCGAGGACGGCGTTCTGCGCCGCAACTACCGGCAGCTGTCCCGGCGCGGGTTCAATATCTGGCAAAAGCGGGAGAAGGGAAAACAGCGGTCATGAAGCAGCAGACAGAACGTTTTACCCCGGCGGCGTTAACCCTCAGTGTGGTAACTGCAGCGCTGGCAGACGGCATCCCGCAAAGCGTTTCGGTGTGCCGGGCGCTGTGGCTGGGCGCTGTCAGCGCGGTGTGTCTGTGCATCCTTTCGGCGCTGGCAGTGGCAATGTTGCAGAACAAAGCGCCCTCCCTTGCGGTGCGGCTGGCACTGACAGCCGGGCTTTTTATGGAACTGGTGCACACCCTCGTGCAGGCACAAGGGCTGTGCACGGCAGAGTTTTCCTCCATGGCGCTGCTGGGCTTTCTGCCGCTGCTGCTCTGGGCGGGGTGGTGCATCCGTCCCGCAAGCTGGAACGCCTCGGCGCGGGTGCTGTGGTGGTTTGTAGCCGTGGGCGGCGTGGTCTGCCTGCTGGGGCTCGCCGGTCAACTGCACTGGTACCGCCTGTTCCCTCCGGCACAGCCGGCCGCAGCAGGTTGGAACGTACCGGTCTACGCTGAATATTTTGCCGGAGCCCTTCTGTGCAGTGCACGGTCTGCCCGCCGCACGGTCTGGCTACCGGTATGGGGCTTTGCGGTGCAGGCAGCGGCTTTGCTGGGCAGTGCTTTGCTGTTTGGCAGCGGAACCTACCCCCGGCTGGAGTTGCTGCGGGCGTGGAGCGGCAGCTTTTCCCGCATGGATGCGCTGCTTTTGCTGCTGTGGCTGCTGTGTGCCGTCTACCGGGTGGCTATGCTGTGTGCCGCGATCCGCTTGCTCTGGCAGCAGCCGGAAGCGGAGGTGCAGCCATGAGAAAACAGAAATCTTGCAAACCGCTGCTGTATTTGCTGCTGACAGGATGGTGCCTTTTATTCCTGCGCTGTGAAAGCACCGAGAAAAGCATGGTGCGGGCGGTGTATCTTTCACAGACAGGGCAGGGGTATCAGGCAGGGCTGCTCTATCAGGCACCGCAGGCCGCCGCCGATGCCGCCGAGGCCTCTGCCGCGTTACAGTTTGTGCAGGCAGAGGGGCAAACGATGGAACAGGCGCTGGCTGCGGCAGAGCAGGCACTGCCCCAAACCGCAAGCTACCGCCTGTGTGATTATCTGCTGCTGCCAAAAGCGGAAGAGCCATTACTAACAGAGTACGAGCAGCTGGTGCTGCGGCGCGGCTGCGGACGCACGGCGGCAAGGCTGCTTTGCGCAGAAGGAGAGACAGGCCACCTTGCCACACGGGCCGCCCTGCCGGATGCTCTGATGGCACAAATAAAGGCCGCAGCACCCACCGCACCCCGGCTGTATCAGCATACAGAGCCGGGACTTCTGCCTGTTCTCGGGTGGAACGCGGAAGAGGTAACGATACAGGAGGGCGGTGTTCTGCACACCGTAGCGGGCGATACGCCCTTGTCCTTGGAGCAGGCCGAGGTCTACCGGCTGCTTACCGGGCAGGGCGACACCCGGCAGCTCTGGCTGGAAGGGGAACGCATCGGCATCCGGCGCTGCATCGTTTCGGTCACCCTGCAAAAGGGGCAGGTGCTTGTGCGGCTGGACTGTCAACGCGCTGCCCACAGCCCGCTGCCCACGCAGGCGCAGCAGCAACAGCTGGCGGCGCAGTGCACTGCGCTTTTGCAAGGTTGCTGGCAGCAGGGCGTGGATGTGCTGCACCTGCAAGCCCGGGCAGCGCTGCAAAGCGGCAGCATTGCGGGCTTTGACCCAACAAAAAACGTCTGCCCGCAATTACGGACAGACGTGCATTTCATGCTGTATTAAGAGGCAGTAGGGAAAGTAACGGTAATGGTGGTGCCAACGTCTACCTGACTTTCCAGCTTGATGCGGGCGTTGTGGATGCGGGCAATGTGCTTGACGATGGCAAGCCCAAGCCCGGTGCCGCCGGTGGCCTTGCTGCGGCTCTTGTCCACCCGGTAGAAGCGCTCGAACACGCTGGCCTGTGCTTCCCGCGGGATGCCGATGCCATTGTCGGTCACGGTCAGGGAGCAGTGTCCGTCCCGGTTGCAGGTGGTGATGATTTGTACCTTACCGCCCGGGCGGTTGTAGCGGATGGCGTTGTCGCACAGATTCTGGCACAGTTCATCCAGCAGCGCGCGGCTGCCAAGCACCGGGGCGCTCTCGCCCAGATAAGTCAGGGAGATATAGGCGCGGCGGGCGTTCAGTTTCTGGCGCTCCACGCACTCCTTGGTAACCTCCAAAAGGTCTACCGTTTCCATTACGGGGGTGTCCCCGGTCTCACTTACGGTATCCAGCTTAGAAAGCTGCAAAATGTCGTTGACCAGCTGGATCATGCGGGTAGCTTCGCTGTGGATCTTGCGGCCGAAATCCGGCACATCCTCCGGCTTTGCGATGCCGGTCTCGATCAGCTCTGCATAGCCGGAAATGCTGGTCAGCGGGGTCTTGAGCTCGTGGCTGACGTTGGCAGTAAACTCCTGCCGCATCTTCTCGTTGTTCTCCCGCAGAATGCGGTCAGAATGGATGCTCTCCGCAAATGGGATCAGCTCCCGGTAGGGTACGTTTTCCTGAATGTGATCCAGATCCTCAGTCATGTTCAGCACCGGCTGTACCAGTGCTTTGGTCAGCAGGGCGGCCAGCACCGCAGCAGCCAGCATCAGCGCCACGCAGCTCAGCACGATGGCCGGGATGGTGGCATCATAGATGGACCACACGGTCTCGGCGTCCTGTGCCACGCGCAGCACATCCCCGCCGGAAAGCCGGAGCGCATAGTAATAGGTCTCGTAGCCCATGGTCTGGGAATCGCGAATGTCCCGACCCTCGCCGTTTGCAATGGCATCGCGGATCTCCGGGCGGGTCAGATGGTTCTCCATGGGCTGGTCGGTGGCAGATTCAAACAGCACGCTGCCGTCCTGACTGATCAGCGTCACGCGCAGATCATCGGTCACAAAGGCACTCAGCTGTGTGGGGTCTCCGGTCTGCTCGTACCCGGCGCGCACAAGGTCGGTCTCGCGCTCCAAAGCCGACCATGCCTGCGCCGTAAAGGCCTTATGGAACACAAAAATGCACAGCACTGCGGTGAATATAAGCCCCAGAAAGCCCATCAGGAACAACCGGTAGCTGATCTTTTCTTCCATGCTGCGCAGCTTCATTCTTCTTCGGCCTCCTCATCGGTCAGCTTGTAGCCCACCTTGCGCACAGTGCAGATGTAACGCCCCGCATCGCCCAGCTTTTTGCGCAGGGTGCGGATGTGCATATCCACGGTACGGCTTTCCACCGAGATGTCGGTGCCCCACACTACCTGCAAAATGGTCTCGCGGGTCACCACCAGACTGGTGTTTTCCAGCAGCAGACGCAGCAGGCAGTATTCCTTGTAGGTCAGCTCCACAGGGGTGCTGCTTACCGTAACGCTGTGGCGGGCGTTATCCAGCTGGATCTCGTGGAAAACCAGCACATCCGGCCTTACCTCCGGGGCAGAGCGCCGCAGCGCCACACGCACCCGGCTGAGAAATTCCATAATGCCGAAAGGCTTTGCAATGTAGTCATCCGCGCCGCAGTCCAGCCCGCGCACGGTGTCCAGCTCGCTGGATTTTGCAGTGACCATAATGATGGGCAGCCTACGCAGGGAAGGGGTGTTGCGCAGCTTTTTCAGGATGGAAAAGCCGTCCTCGCCGGGCAGCATCACGTCCAAGATCACCAGCTCCGGCTCGGCAGCACGCATGGCCTGCCAGAAAGGCTCGGCACTCTCAAAGCCCTGCACCTCGTAGCCGTTGGATTGCAGGGCGTACTGCTCCAGCTCGCGGATGGAAGCGTCGTCCTCTACAATATAGATCATAACTCAGTTCTCCTCAGCAGTCTGTCCGTCCGGGAATAGATACCGCTCACGGTAGCGGCCCAGACGGCGGTGGAATTCTTCACTTTCCTTGGTGTCGTTGCCGTGGCGCAGATCGTTCAGATAAGCGTGGGTATCAAAGCTGTCCTGTGCCACCTCGATCTGTGCAACCGCCACATTGCTGCAATGGTCGCACACACGCTCGTAGTTGGTCAGCAGATCGTCCAGCACAAAGCCGTACTCAATAGAGCAGCTGCCGGCCTGCAGGCGGGCAACGTGTCGCGCCTTAATGGCACGCACCAGCTCGTTGACCACGGCCTCCAGCGGCTCCACCTTGGAGGCAAGGTGCAGATCTCCCTTGCGGAAAGCATCGGTGGTGCGGCTCAGGGTGTCCTGCACCGCATCTTCCAGCACCTGCAGCTCCTCCTGTGCATCCTTGGAGAAGTGAATCTCCTTCTGGTGCATCTCCTCGGCAGATTCCAGCAGGTTGACGGAATGGTCGCTGATGCGCTCAAAATCACTGATGGTGTGCAGCAGGGTGTTCACGCTCTGGCTGTCGGTGTGGTTCAGTTCCCGGCCGGACAGCTTGACCAGATAAGTGCCCAGCGCGTCCTCGTACCGGTCCACCCGGCACTCCTCGTCCCGCACCTTCTGGGCAAGTTCATCGTTCCATTCGTGGGTCAGGCTCATGGCCTGCACTACGCCCACCCGGGCAAGCTCTGCCATTTCGGCGGTAGCGGCGCGGGCGCGCTCCACAGCCACAGCGGGGGTGTTCAGCAGACGGTCATCCAGCAGCGCAAACTCCTCTTTTTCCGGGGAATCGGGAATGGTCAGGATGGCCAGCTTTTCCAGCCCGGTGGCAAAGGGCAGCAGAATGACGGTGGCCAGAATGTTGAACACCGAGTGCACGATTGCAATGCCCCAAGCCTCGATGGTGGTATTCACAAAGGCAAAGTGGCAGACGGCGTTGAGTCCGTAGAACCCGAACAGAAAGATGGTCACACCGATGATGTTGAAGTACAGGTGCACCATGGCAGCCCGGCGGGCGTTCTTGTTGGCACCCACAGAGGACAGCAGTGCGGTCACACAGGTACCGATGTTCTGACCCATGATGATGGGGATGGCACTGCCGTAGGTGATGACGCCGGTGGCGCTCAGTGCCTGCAGGATGCCCACGCTGGCGCTGGAGCTCTGGATGATGCCGGTGACCAGTGCGCCCACCAGAACGCCCAGCAGGGGGTTGGAGAAGCGGGTGAACAGGCTGGTGAACCATGCCTCGTTTTGCAGCGGCAGCACCGCGTTGGACATGGTGGTCATACCGGTCATCAGCACAGCAAAGCCGATGAGGATGGTGCCAACACCTTTTTTCTTCTCACTCTTACACATATACAGCAAAATGCCAATAAATGCAAGCACCGGGCTAAAAGAAGTGGGCTTGAGCAGCTGGATGAACAGGCTGTCGCCCTGCAAGCCGGAAAGGCTCAGAATCCAGCTGGTCACGGTGGTGCCCACGTTGCTGCCCATGATCACGCCAATGGCCTGATGCAGCTCCATGATGCCGCTGTTGACAAAGCCCACCACCATAACCGTGGTAGCGCTGGAACTCTGGATCACGGCGGTCACGCACAGACCCAGAAAAAAGCCCTTGAGGGGGTTATCGGTCAGCTTGCTGAGAATTTTCTGCAGCTGACCGCCGGCCTGCTTTTCCAGTGCCTTGCCCATGATGTCCATGCCGAACAAAAACAGGGCCAGACCTCCCAGCAGCGAAAAGACATTAAAAATGGTCATAAGTGTTTTCCTCACTTTTCTTGACGTGTTTTTCTCCTGTGCTTTAAGTATAGAAAAACAATGTAAAATCTGAAATCGCCGAAATGTAAAACCCATGTAAAGTAAGAAAAATGTAAAAATCCTGTGCACACGCTGCGATGCAGCGTTAGTTTCCCACTGCGGGTACAAAAACAGCAACCCGGGCGTTGTATTTGCCGCCGAATTTTATTATAATATGAATAAGAGTGCCCGCAGCACAGCGCGGCAAAAGGATACAGGAGGAACCAGGATGGGTACGTTCAATGTTTCGCTTAAAACGCTGACCGACCGCGTCAGCATGGAAGTGGTATACACCCCCCGGGCGCTGGATGAAATCAGCGTAGAGATCGCCGAGGTCAACCGCCCGGGTCTGTTTCTGGCGGGCTATTATGATTACTTTGATAAGCTCCGTTTGCAGATCATGGGTCTGGCAGAGATGAACTTTTTGTCCGGTCTGACGGCAGAAAAGCGCTACGAGGCGCTGGAACAGCTGTTCCGGCAGCAGCCCCCGGCGGTCATCGTCTGCCGCAGCGAGGAGCTGGAACCCTTCCCGGAGATGCAGGAGCTGGCGCAGAAGCACGCGGTTGCCCTGCTGCGTTCCAACGAGACTACCTGCACTTTGATGGGCAGCCTGATCAGCGTACTGAATCTGGAGCTTGCGCCCCGCATCACCCGGCACGGCGTGCTGGTGGAGGTGTACGGCGAAGGCATCCTGATCCTTGGCGACAGCGGCATCGGCAAAAGCGAGCTGGCCATTGAGCTGGTCAAGCGCGGCCACCGTCTGGTGGCAGATGATGCCGTGGAGCTGCGCAAGGTGTCCAACCGTCAGATCATGGGCACTGCCCCGGAAAATATCCGCCACTTCATCGAGCTGCGCGGCATCGGCATTGTCAACGTGGCCCGTGTGTACGGCGTGGGCGCCGTCAAGCTGAGCGAAAGTCTGGATCTGGTGGTGCAGCTGGAGGCGTGGGACCCCACCAAGAACTACCAGCGCACCGGTCTGGAAAGTGAATACTACGACATTCTGGGCGTGAGCATTCCCAGCACCAGCATCCCGGTCTCTCCCGGCCGTAATCTGGCTGTGGTGCTGGAGACTGCAGCCATCAATAACCGCCAGAAGAAGATGGGCTACAATGCAGCCAAGGAGCTGCTGATCCGGCTGGGACTGGATGACAAAATGGACTGATTTTCCCGATAAAAAAGGAGCCTGACCCTATGGAACAACTCAAGCAGCTGCTGACCGCAGCAGGCATTGCTTATAAAGAAAACGAGCCGCTGGCAGCGCACAGTACTTTTAAAATCGGCGGCCCGGCGCGGCTGTTCGTGCAACCGGTAGATCATGCACAGCTTTGCCGCACCGTTGCCCTGTGCAAGGCGCAAAGCGCCCGGTACTATCTGCTGGGAAACGGCAGCAATATTCTGTTTGCCGACGAGGGCTACAACGGCGTGGTGCTGAATATTTCCTCCATGCAGGACACTGTGGAGGTGCACGGCACACAACTCACCGCCGGGGCGGGCGTGCGGCTCTCGGCGCTGTGCAAAACGGCGCTGGAACACGGCCTGACCGGACTGGAATTTGCCTACGGTATCCCCGGTACGGTGGGCGGCGCAGTCTACATGAACGCCGGTGCTTACGGCGGCGAGATGAAGGATGTGCTGACCACGGTGCAGTACCTCACCGCCGAGGGCGAGGTGAAGGAGGCTGCGGCAGCGGAGCTTGACCTGCGCTACCGCCACAGCATTTTTGAAGAAAACGGCGGCTGTATCCTCTCGGCGCAGTTTGCCCTGACTCCGGGCGAACCGGAGGCTATTCGCGCAAAGATGGACGAACTGATGGCAAAACGGCTGGACAAGCAGCCGCTGGATAAGCCCAGCGCAGGCAGTACCTTCAAGCGCCCGGTGGGCGCTTTTGCCGCTGCCCTCATTGACCAGTGCGGTCTGCGGGGCTACCGACACGGCGGTGCCGCCGTCAGCGAGAAGCACTGCGGCTTTGTGGTGAACCTTGGCGGCGCCACCTGCGCAGACGTGCTGGCGCTGTGCGAAGAAGTACGCACCATCGTAAAGGAAAAGACCGGTTATGATCTGGAAAAAGAGATCCGCGTAGTCCGCTGAACTGCGCAAATAGAGGGAGTGTGGAACACAGATGGAGCTGTTGATCGTCAGCGGGCTTTCCGGCGCAGGAAAGTCTGTGGCTATGAATGCGCTGGAGGATATCGGGTTTTTCTGCATCGATAACGTCCCGGCGGGGCTGCTGCCCAGCATTACGGCGTTTTCCAAGGCGGGCGACAACCAGCTGGAGCGGGTGGCGCTTTCCATGGACGTGCGCGGCTGCCGCAGCAGGGAACAGATCGAGACTGCCCTGCAGCAGCTGGACGAGCAGAAAACACCCTATAAGATCCTGTTTCTGGATGCGCCGGACGATGTGCTGATGCGCCGCTACAGCGAGACCCGCCGCCGCCACCCCATCAGCATTGCAGAGGGCATCTCTACCAGGGATGCCTTTTTGAAGGAGCGGCAGATCTTACAGCCCTTAAAGGAACGCGCAAACTACACCATCAACACCGGGCTGCTTTCTACCTCTCAGAATAAAGAGCGTATCTGTGATTTGTTCATGAAAAACGGCGGGGCAAAAAATGCCATGCGTCTCACCATTATGTCCTTCGGGTTCAAGTTTGGTTTGCCGCCGGAGGCCGACCTTGTGCTGGATGTGCGCTGCCTGCCAAACCCCTTCTATGTGCCGGAACTGAAGCACAAGACCGGACTGGATCAGGAAGTGGTAGATTTTGTCATGGGCTATCCCGAAGCACAGGAGCTGCTGCGCCGGTACGAGAACTTTTTGCAGTACGCCCTGCCGCTCTATGTCAAGGAAGGCAAAAGCCAGCTGACCATTGCGGTGGGCTGCACAGGCGGCAAGCACCGCTCCATCACATTCGCACGCAAGCTTGCGGAATACTGCACCTCTCTGGGCTACGAGCCCGGGGTGCAGCACCGGGATGCCGTGCGCTGAAAACAGAGGAAATACTATGAGTTTTGCATCCAGTGCGCGGGAGGAAATCGCGCAGCGCAGCCCCACCAAGGAATGCTGTGTGCGTGCAGCTGCCTATGGCATTGCCTGCTTTGCCAAATACTTTGATGCCCGCGGCCTTGTGCTGCAAACCGAGCAACCCCATACGGTGCAGCTGGCGCAGCAGCTGTTTGCCCGCTGCGGCATCCGGGGCGAGATCCTGGAAAAGCCCCGCGTCAGCGGTGTGCTGTACGAGTTCAATATCCGCGATGCGGAGCAGGTCACCCGCCTGCACGAGCTGTTCGGCACAACCGGCAGGGAGACCAGCTTGCAGATCGACCCCGGGCTCATCCGTTGTCAGACCTGCGTCAGCGCCTATATCGCCATGGCCTTTTTGTGCAGCGGCACGGTCACCGACCCGCAAAAGGAATATAATCTGGAATTTCTCACCTCCCGGACGAACCTCGCCCGGGATTTTGAAGCGCTGCTGGCTGAGCACGAGTTTGCGCCCCACCGCACCCGCCGCAACGGCGTGAACCTGATCTACGTCAAGACCGGTGCCAATGTGGAGCGGCTGCTCCGCTTTATGGGTGCTGCGGATGCTGCAACACAGATCAGCGTACTCAAGGCGTTCAAGCAGGTGCGCAATCAGACCAACCGGCAGACCAACTGCGATACCGCAAACCTTGGCAAAACGGCGCGGGCGAACGCTCAGACCCTGAAGGCTATCCGCTATTTGCAGGAACAGCACGCACTGGAGACCTTGCCGGAGGTACTGCAGCAGGCAGCAGCCAAGCGGCTGCAATACCCGGATCTTTCGCTTACCGCGCTGTGCGGCTGCTTTGATCCGGCTGTGAGCAAATCTGGCCTATCACACCGGATGAAAAAGCTGGAGGCGCTGGCGGAAAATCTGCGCCAGCGTCAGCAGGAGGGACAGGAGGCAGTACAATGAGTGAACCCACCGCAAATACCCGTTCCTTTGCCCATTTGCATATCCATACGGAATACAGCCTTCTGGACGGCGCCTGCCGTATCGACCAGCTGATGGAGCGGGTGAAGGAGTGTGGACAGACCGCCATTGCCTGCACCGACCACGGCGTGATGTACGGCTGTGTGCAGTTTTATAAAGCCGCCAAAAAGGCGGGTATCAAGCCCATCATCGGCTGCGAAGTGTATGTTGCCACCCGCACCCGCTTTGATAAGGTAAATAAAATAGACGGCAATAACCACCTGATTTTACTGTGCAAAAACGAGACCGGCTACAAGAACTTGATCAAAATGGTCTCTGCCGGTTTTGTGGAGGGGTTTTACTCCAAGCCCCGTGTGGATAAGCAGCTTTTGGAGCAATACCACGAGGGACTGATCTGCCTTTCGGCCTGTCTTGCAGGCGAGATCCCGCAGGCCATTCTGGCAGGGGACTACGAGCGCGCAAAGGCGACTGCGCTGTGGTACCGGGATCTGTTCGGTGCAGAGAATTACTACATCGAATTGCAGGATCACGGCCTGAAAGAGGATTCCACTGTTCTGCCGCAGCTCATCAAGCTTTCCCGGGAGACGGGCATCCCCATGGCAGCCACCAACGACGCCCATTATCTGCGCAAAGAGGACGCCAAGATGCAGAGCATCCTGCTGTGCATCCAGACCGGCAAGACCATTCAGGATGCCGACCGCATGGAGTTCCAGACTGATGAATTCTACGTCAAGACCACAGACGAGATGTACGAGCTGTTCTCCATGGTACCGGAAGCCTGCGCCAATACGGCAAAGATCGCCGAGCAGTGCAATTTTGACTTTGAGTTCGGTCACACCAAGATCCCTTACTACAAAGCCCCGGACGGCATGGATAATCAGGCCTACTTTGAAAAACTCTGCTGGGACGGCTTGGAACGCCGCTACGGCCCGGACGTGCCGCAGGCTAACATCGACCGCCTGAAATACGAGATCGGCGTGGTCAAGACCATGGGGTACACCAACTATTACCTCATCGTATGGGACTACATCAATTTTGCAAAAAGTCAGGGCATCCCGGTGGGGCCGGGACGCGGCTCCGGCGCGGGCAGTATTGCCGCTTACTGCGTGGGCATTACGGATATCGACCCCATCCGCTATAACCTGATCTTCGAGCGCTTTTTGAACCCCGAACGCGTCAGTATGCCGGATTTCGATGTGGACTTCTGCTACGAGCGCCGGCAGGAGGTCATCGACTACGTCAACCGCAAATACGGTGCGGACCATGTGGCGCAGATCGTTACCTTTGGTACGATGGCAGCCCGCAACGCCATCCGGGATGTGGGCCGCGTGATGGGTATTCCATACCAGCAGGTGGACGTGGTAGCAAAGCTTGTGCCCATGGAGCTGAAAATGACCCTCAAGCGGGCATTGGAGGTTTCCAGCGAGCTGAAAAAGCTCTACGATACCGACCCGCAGGTGACCGAACTCATCGACACCGCACTGAAGGTGGAGGGCATGCCCCGGCACGCCTCCACCCACGCGGCGGGTGTGGTCATTACGCCGGAGCCGACGGATTATTATCTGCCGCTTGCCACCAACGACGGCCTGCCGGTGACCCAGTTCAACATGACCGAGATCGAAGAGCTGGGTCTTTTGAAGATGGACTTTCTGGGTCTGCGCACCCTGACTGTCATCCGAGATGCGGAGGTTGCGGTGCAAAAGCAGCACCCGGAGTTCTCCATCCGCAAGCTGGATTATGACGACCCGGATACCTATAAAATGCTGGGACAGGGCGATACCGAGGGTGTGTTCCAGCTGGAATCCTCTGGCATGAAGCAGGTGCTTGTGGGGTTGCAGCCCCAGAACCTTGAAGATGTCATCGCTCTGATCAGTCTGTACCGCCCGGGTCCTATGGATTCCATTCCCACCTATCTGCGCAACCGGCACGAACCGGATAAGATCAGTTACAAGACCCCGCAGCTGGCGCACATTCTGGATGTGACCAACGGCTGCATCGTCTATCA
>ERZ791852.629-NODE-629-length-25400-cov-4.185046_pt1 | contig 25400 bp, 17 predicted proteins | sample MGYA00510287_ERZ791852 | MGnify/ENA primary metagenome ERZ791852 (study PRJEB30046, sample SAMN00715257) | human gut metagenome | study: EMG produced TPA metagenomics assembly of the A metagenome-wide association study of gut microbiota in type 2... | reverse complement strand
TTCAACGGGGCGCCGACCTCTGCTACTACGGAAAAGAGCGGCAGCATGCTGACCTCTGCTACGATTGGAGAAGTCTATATCAACAGCATGACTGGTACGGGCATTACTCCCGTCAACGCAGAATACAAGAACTTTGCATTAAGTGCCAATAATTCTATTCGCGGTTATGTCTGGGTAGAAAGTGACTATAACGGTATTCCTGACGGATGGCACGAAACACAAGCCGATATCAACATTGAAGAACCCGTTTTGAACGGCGTGAAGGTCACTTTGAAAAATGCGGCAGGCGCGACTGTTGCGACTACCTATACTGACTTTGCCGGATACTATGAATTCCTTGCTCTGAAACCCGGCACTTACAAGGTCGAGTATGAGGAGACAGACAAGACCGCTGCCGACAAGAAAGTTCTGCCGGAAGAATACGATTATTTCGGATTCCTCGTTTCCCCGACAGCAGCCACCGATAAAAAGACTCAGATGGGCAATGATTCTACGGCTGTCATGCAGAACAACAAAGTAGCTAAGGCAGTTTCTAAGACCTATCAAATTCCCGATACTCGCGTTGTAAACCTGAGTAATGAGAAGGATTTCTATGTCAGCACAGCCAACTGTGCGCTGTATATTCCTTCCAAGGTTTACGGTTACATCTGGCAGGATGACAACTACAACGGTATCCGCGAAGCTAACGAAACCCAAAATGTAGAAACACATATTTATCTGCGCCGCACTACAAAGTCGAAGTTTGCCGATGCAGATGAACAAGGAACAAACATCAGCGGTCATCTGCTGTATAAGTCTTACAATGTATTTGGTGAACTTATCGGTAATGGTGACTTGAATACGGCGACAGACGGTTACTACGAGTACGATTACCTCGAACCCGGTATCTATTATGTCGTGTTTGATAACACCTATGATTACTACGGTCAGACTCTTATTAACCAAGGCAATGACGATACACTGGATTCCGAGGCACAGCCGAACATCTCTCTGGACCGCAGCCATATGTACTGCGCATGGATTGGGGACATCGAGCTGCCTGTAAACACAAAGACGGAATACAATGTGCTCAGTAAGCATAACGATGCAGGTTTTATCCGTCTGTTGACAGATTTTGATTTGAAGAAAATCGAAGACTTGTCCGGGATTCCGTTCAAGGATGTTAAGTTCGACTACGAAATTTACGAGAAGGCAGATGATTCCGGTAAATCCGTATTCCCCAATGGTCCTTACACTACGGTTCCTGTAAAACCGGGCGATACTTCTATCAAGACGGAACACCTGACAACTGACAAAAACGGATTGATTCACTTCACGAATCAAGATATTGCCACATATCATTTGATTGAAACAGAAACGCTGCCGGGGTATGTGAAGAACACAAAGACGCATGTCGTCAAGGTCATGCCGGAAACGACGGTCGAAAACAACAACCTTGTCTGGAAGACTTATATTTCGGTAGATGGGGTTCGCCTAACTGATAACCTGTATGCACTTAAAAATACAAGTGAAACAACAAACCTGACAGTCACAAAGAAATGGGATGACGCCAACGACCAAGACGGTATTCGTCAAAACGCAGTCATCACACTGAAAGGCACCGTTACATTGCCTGATGGCAAAAATGAAGCAGTTCCGCTCCAAAAAGCGTATACTGCACTGTTTAAAGCAACGGATACTTACCTGACTTACACGTTCCGTTCAATTCCCGCTTATTATAAAGGACAGACAATCCAATATACTGTCATCGAGAATCCGATGGATGGCTATATCGCCACGGTAAGCGCTACAACGGGTTCTACAGATAAAGGCTATGCCATCACAGTTACAAACAAGCATGTTCCGCAGTTTGACGACTTTACGGTTGTTAAAGTCTGGGACGACAGCAATAACATTGATGGTATGCGCCCCGACAGTATCACTATCCACCTGAACGGCTCGGATGGTTCTTCTACAGAAGCAACATTGAGTAATGCAAAGGATTGGAAATACACCTTTAAACATATGCCGCTGTTTGATGCGAATGGTAACGAAATCACGTATACAATTACAAAAGATGCCGTGACAGGATATACGTATACAGTCACGAACAAAGACCGTGCCTTCACTATTACAAACAAACATACGCAGGAAACATTCAGTATCCCTGTTACGAAGACGTGGGAGGATAACGGAAATCAGGACGGTGTTCGTCCGTCCGCCATCCATGTCACATTGATGGGTTCTGATGGAAATGTGTATGAAGCAAACTTGACAGCAGCAGGGAAGTGGAAATACGAATTCAAAGACCTGCCCCGTTACTGGATGGAAGGCGTTGCGATTGACTACACTCTGAACGAGGAAGCAGTCAATGGCTATACCTATAAAATCGAAGGCGATGCCGATACCGGATTCATAGTAACTAACGAACATATTTCTGCCGTTACGAATGTTGTTGTCAACAAGTATTGGGAGGATGCCGAGAACCAAGACGGTGTGCGCCCTGATTCTGTGGCAGTCACACTCTCTGGCTCTGACGGAAAAACATACAAGGCAACGCTTACAAAAGATACCGGTTTCTCGAAGACCTTTGAAAACCTGCCTGTATTCTTCAATAACGGCACTAAAATCACCTACACAGTCACAGAGGATGCTGTTAATGGATATACCGGAAAAATCACGACCGATGATACCGGATATATCCTGAGCATTACGAACACGCACGTACCGGAAACCATCCGTAAAACAGTCACGAAGACATGGGATGACGGCAATGACCGAGACGGCATTCGCCCCACCAATGTAAAGATTGAATTGTACGGCACTGATGGAACACGCCGAACGCAGTATCTCACAAAGGATAATCATTGGAGTTACAGCTTTGAGAATCTGCCTAAATACCAAAACGAAGGTACGATTATCCTTTATACCATCAAGGAAGAAGCCGTAGACGGGTATACACAGAAATCCGTAACCACCACAGCCGGTTTCGACCTTACGAATACACATGAGATTCAGACAGCAGACTATGAGGTCAAGAAGGTATGGATTGACGATAATGACCGTGACGGCGCTCGTCCGACCTCTATCACCTTGACGCTCACCGGCTCTGATGGGTCTAAGTACACCAAACTAATGACAGCAGCCGATAACTGGAACGCAGTAACATTCGAGCGCGTCCCGATGTTTAACGGCGGAAAATACATCACATACACACTGACTGAAAATGAAGTTCCCTCGTATATCAATTCGATAGAAGTATCGGAGGACGGAAAGCATTTTACAGTCACGAACACACATGCACCCGACCATACCGTCATTAACATCACAGAGGTATGGCACGATGAGAATGACCAAGATGGTATTCGTCCGAGAAAGATGATAGCCATCGTTGTTGGTTCCAACGGAAACCGGCATGAAGTGCCGCTGCATTCTTCCGGTGACTGGCATTATACCTGCGATGACCTTGTGAAGTATTGGAAGAACGGTCAGCTTGTTGATTATACCGTAGAAGCGGTTACGATTGACGGCTATACCTCTGAGGTAAAGAGTCTCGGCAATAATGTCTTCGAGGTACACAACACGCATATTCCAGAAACGATTTCCAAGACTGTCACTAAGACTTGGAAAGACAACGAAAATCAGGATGGTATTCGTCCCGCATCCGTAACGGTAACATTGACGGGAAGCAATGCAGTATCCAAGACCGCTACTCTCAATGAGGATAACGGCTGGACAGCCACATTCGAAAATCTGCCGAAGCGCGACCATGGTAATATCGTTGCGTATAATGTGAAAGAATCGGATACAGAAGGCTATGAAGCCAGTGTTGTGAAGACGGAAGACGGATTCCAGCTCATCAATGAACACGATTCCGAAACGACTATGCGCACAGTAACACTTGTGTGGCGTGATGAAGATGACCGGGATGGCGTTCGCCCTGATGCTGTCACCTATACACTTCACGGCTCTGATGGCAGTGAACAGGAAAAGACGGTAAACAAGGATGATGCTTGGAATGATGTAGTATTTGAGGACCTGCCTGTATATCAAAACGGTCAGAGAATCTCTTATACACTGACAGAATCCGCTATTGACAGTTATGCGAATGATATTCGCAGCAGCGGAAATACATTCACTGTAACCAACACGCATATCCCCGAGACTGTCAATGTAGATGTCACGAAAATCTGGACAGACGGAGAAAATCAGGATGGTAACCGTCCGGATTCTATCTCTGTCATTCTGACAGGCAGTGATGGAAAACGGTATACGACAACCATCACGGCAGCAAACAACTGGAAACATACATTCCTGAAACTGCCCAAGTTCTTCAACGAGGGCACGCAAATCGAATATACGCTTACAGAAGATACCATGTCCGGCTACAGTGATGTAGTTGAAAAGAGAAGTGATTATGTATTTGTTCTGACGAATAAATACAGTCCCGCAACTGTGGATGTTACCATTGTCAAGAAATGGAACGATGACAACGACCGCGATGGTATGAGACCCGAATCTGTTGATATCGTATTGAATGGCAGTGACGGCAAACTCTATACAGGAACACTTTCTACGGAAAACGGGTATACCTGCGTATTCCAGTCTGTTCCGAAATACCATGACGGCGGCACTCTTATCAACTACACGATAGCTGAAGAGAAGATACCCGGATACACTACGACGATAGCAAAGGATGCTTCCGGATACAAGTTCACTCTGACAAATGCAAAGACCATTGATACAGTCGCAAAGACGATATCTAAGGTTTGGAACGACAATAATAATCAGGATGGATTACGCCCCACTGCTATTACGGTCATCCTGACCGGTGATGATGGAAGCCGCCGCGTAAAGTCGGTGACTGCGGCAGAGAATTGGACGATTACATTCGAAAATCTGCCGAAAAACCAAAATCATGGACAGAATATTCAGTATACCGTGTCGGAAGCATTTGTTTCCGGGTATACGGAAGCCATTACCCAAAATGGTGATAATTACACCATTACCAATACACATACACCTGCCTCTTCCGAGTTCTTTGTAACGAAGATTTGGAAGGATAACGGAAACAATGACGGTATGCGTCCCGACGAAATCACTGTCACGGCGCATGGCTCTGATGGCCGCAGCTACACCAAAAAACTGAATGCTGACAATCAGTGGTCTGTCATGTTCTCCAACTTGCCGAAATATGCAGATGGCAAGGTGATTGAGTATTCGCTGACCGAGGAATCTGTTCCGGGGTACACATCTTCTATCACACGCAACGGTAAGTCTTTTGTTCTTATCAACACGCATGTAGATGAGACAAAGAATATTACTATTACGAAGGCATGGAACGACGGGAATAACCAAGACGGGCTGCGTCCGAAGACCATTACGGCAGTCGTAAACGGCAGTGATGGAAGCGCACGATTCGTTCAGTTGTTCGAGGGACAGAACTGGGCAACCAGCCTCAATAACCTGCCGAAATACAAGAATGGCACGGAAATTCAGTATACTGTAAAGGAAAATGCGATTCCCGGCTACGAAACCGAAATCAAACAAACGGGTGATAGCTACGCTATTATGAACTCGCATACGCCTGCCGTCGTTACTGTCTCTGCTGTAAAGGTCTGGGATGACGCAAACAATCAGGACGGTATTCGCCCGTCTCTGATTCAGGTCACGCTGACAGGCTCCGATGGTTCTGTACGTAACGCAGCAATCACCAAAAACGATGGCTGGACCTATCAGTTCAAGAACCTGCCAAAATACAATAACGGCACGAAGATTGACTATACCTTACAGGAAGCCAACAGCAATCCGTATACTTACGAGATTGTAAAGGGTTCTGATGAATACAGCTTCACCATCACAAACAACTATGTACCTGCTGTTGTGAATGTCCCCATCACCACCGTTTGGGATGACGATGATAACCGCGACGGTATCCGCGCAAAAGAGACTGCTATTACATTGCATGGCTCGAACGGCAAAGTCTATCAGCGTGTTGTGACAGGAAAAGACGATTTTGCAACAGTGTTCGAGGATGTGCCGAAGTTCTTCGATGAAGGCAGGGAAGTGGTATACACTGTCACTCAGAATGAGATGAATGGTTATACTGCCAATATTGCCAGCACCGACAAGTACACGTTCCAAATTACAAACACACACGAACCGGAGCGATTGGCTAAGACGGTTACTAAAGTCTGGGATGACAACAACAATCAGGATGGTCTGCGCCCGAACACATTGCGTGTTGCCATGACCGGCACTAATGGCACTTATATTGAGAAGAGTCTTTCTACGGCGAATAACTGGACAGAGACATTTGATGGTCTGTACAAGTATTTCAAGGAAGGAACTCCGATTCAGTATACCATCGATGAAGAAGCAGTTGGTGGTTACGAGAAGGGAATCTCTGAGAAGGATAACCTTATCACTATCACAAACACACATGCACCGGAAAAGCTGGATTTGATTGTGAATGTCGTTTGGAACGATGCAAACAATCAGGACGGGTATCGCTGCCACTATCCACATGAGTGGTACTGATGGCACGCAGGATGCAAAAGACTTTACCAAGGATTCTTCTTGGTCGTCTATCGTATTCAAAGACCTCGACCATTACAAGGACGGCAACGAAATCAAATACACTGTGGCAGAGGATGAAATCCCGCAATACACAACCAGCATTGCCGTGAATGGTAATGTGGTAACGGTTACGAACACGCACATCCCGGAAATCACACTGCGCAATATCAGCGTGGTTTGGGAAGACAACAACGACCAAGATGGTCTGCGTCCTGATACCGTCAGTGTCAAGCTCAAAGGCAATGACAAATTCATTGATTCCTCTGAGGTAAACGAAGATGTCAAGTGGAAGCATTCCTTTACGAAGCTGCCTGTAAGAGAAAACGGAAACGAAATCACTTATACGGCAGAAGAGAATGAGATTCCCGGATATACGACCAGTATTGAAAAGACAGATACGGGGTATGTGTTTACAAACACGCATATTCCGGAGACGGTAACAGTCACAGTCGATAAAGTTTGGAAAGACGCAGAGAACCAAGATGGTCTTCGTCCTGATACAATCAATATCAAGCTGGTATCTAACGGTATCGCGAAAGACGCATATCTGGATGCGGATTCCAATTGGCATCTGAAATTTGAGGGTCTGCCGAAGTACCGTGACCACGGTATCCTGAACGAATACAGCGTGCAGGAAGTTGATGTGGACGGTTATACCAATACCGTTACAACGGAAGACGGCTACACCTTCACTATCGAGAATGACCATGTGCCTGCTGTCATTGATATCCCCATTACAGAAGAATGGATTGATGATAATGACCGCGATGGTCTGCGCCCTGATTCTCATACTGTAATTCTTGTTGATGGAACAAACGCCATTGAGGAGGTTGTTCTTGATAAGAATAACGGATATGGAGTCGTTCTGAAGAATATGCCGAAATACAAAAACGGTGTTGAAATCAACTATCAAATCAAAGATTTCAAGGTCGATGGATATACCACTAATATCATTAAGAGCGACAGTGTAAAGGATTTTAATATTACCAATACACATGTTCTCGAAATGGTAACTGTAACTGTGACCGAAGGATGGCATGACCAATCCGACTACGATAAGATTCGTCCGGAGAAGGTCACTCTGACGCTGACTGGTTCGGATGGCAATGTATATGAGAAGACTGTAACCAAGGATACTTGGACTACTGCATTCTCTGACCTGCCGAAGAACAGCAAGGGAGAGCAAATCATTTATACTCTTACACAAGAGGGTATAAAGGGGTATAAGACAACCATTACCGACAACGAGACTGGTACGATTGCGGTCATTAACACACACGAACCCGTTAAGACCATCACTGTTACGGTTACTTGGAATGATGAAAACAACAAGGATAATATCCGCCCCGATAAGGTCACTGTAAAGCTGGCTAACGGAACGACGGCTGTATCTACAAAAGAAATCAATAACGATAGCTGGAAGCATGTCTTTGAGAACATTATTGTTTTCAATGGAAGCGATAAGGTATCGTACACCGTTACGCAGGATGCTGTGAGTGAGTATACAACAGAAATCAAGGCATCTGATGATGGCAATACCATTGAAATCATCAATACACATGTTCCTGTTGCTCCTCCGAAGGAAGAGCCTAAGCAGGAAGAAACTGTAACACCTGCAGCACCGGCACCTGTGGTTGAAATCAAGACGGAACCCACAACAACAGTAATCGAAACACCCAATAAACAGACAGGCATCTCGTTCATGGATGGGTTGTTTGGCTAAACACAAATAGAAAAGCAGCGAACGGAAATTTTCTGCTCGCTGTTTTTCTTGCCTTTTGCTGCAAAGTAAATATACTTAGGTTATACCAAAAAATAAAAGCAAACAAATATTTCAAAATCGATATGCCGCCATCTCGTTGTGAGGTGACGGTATTTTTGTTTGCTACAAGTGCGAATGGCAAGTAAACATGGTTTCACTGGTTGCTTCGCACCGAGTATTAGATAGAAAGGATATGATATAGCTATAGTAAATGGTACCTGACTATTATGTATAGTCAAAAAACAGACAGACATTGTGCAAAATGCATGACAACTTATTGCTTCGTTTGTGCAAGTTTGCTGTTGCAACCCGCACGGGTTGCGTTAGATTGAAATAAGGGTAAGAGCATCACCGCCGCATATATCGGCGTTGCAACCCACACGGGTTGCGTTAGATTGAAATTGGCTGTAGGCTGCAATCCTGCGCTGTTCCGCTCGTTGCAACCCACACGGGTTGCGTTAGATTGAAATAGTCCATCGTCAATTTTACCGCCGTTCGGACTGACGTTGCAACCCGCATGGGTTGCGTTAGATTAGAAAAAATCAATACAACGTCATCTCAACGAGGTGGCGTTGTTTTGTTAAAGAGGAAGGATTAAAATTGAATATTATCGCTCATAAATCCAAGGACGGCAGAGAGCAGAGCCTGCAGGAACACGGCCAAAATGTTGCTAAAATGGCCGCTTCTTTTGCTGCTCCGTTTGGCGGGGAAAAATTCGCCGAAAGAATAGGGGTAAGCCATGATGCTGGCAAAAACACAGTTGGTTTCCAACAGTACATCCAAGCTCCCGACAAAAACGCAAAATCCCCACACGCCATCATCGCAGCGGCGTTAAATTGTCAAGCCAACGATGTCTTGTCTGCCGTTATAACAGAAGGTCACCATAGCGGCTTGCACAATGTTCTCGACACCATCACCAATGTGAGAGCTGCTTTTGCTGAACGGAGCCAAGACATTGCCACAGCACGGGAACATTTTTCTACGGACGCAATCAACCAGATTGAAATTATTCCGGAATTTGCACGGAAGAATAAAGTCTTTGGTCAGTACGCCTTTACGAAAATGGAGTTTTCGTGCCTTACTGATGCTGATTATCAGGATACGGAACGGTTTATGCGTGGTTATTCGCCGAGAAGTTATAACTACGACAGCTTTTCTGGCATCTATGATATGTTCAGAAAGCACATTCAACCATGGATTGATAAAGACAATAAAATGGTAGGAGAGAACAACCAGCAGCTCACTAAAAACGAAGAAATCAATCACATGCGCACGCAAATGATGCTGCAGTGTTTGAATGCCGGTTCCAATTCCCGGAAAGGAGATATTCGCACACTGAGTATCCCTACTGGTGGGTCCAAGACCTTATCTTCTTTTGCTTATGCGATTGCAGCGGCAAAGAAAGATACGAGTATTAAGCGTATCATCGTCGTCATCCCATTTAATACAATTACAACGCAGACAGCTTCTGTACTGCGTGGAATTGTAGGAGAGAAGAATATTCTGGAAAACCATTTCGGATTTGATTTTGAGGACAGCAAACAAGGCAAGCTACTTCAATACGCATCCGAAAACTGGGATATTCCAATTGTTGTTACGACAAACGTACAGTTTTTTGAGAGTTTCTTTTCCAATAAACCCTCTAAAAGCAGAAAGCTTCATAATATCGCGGACAGCGTTATCATCTTTGATGAGGTACAGCAGCTTCCTGTAAAATACTTGAAGCCCTGCATCAAGTGTATCGAATCTCTTGCAGCTAATTTCGGCGCACGTATCGTTCTCAGTACCGCTACACAGCCTGCTCTTGAACCTTACTTCGAAACCATCAAGCCCCGTGAGATTATTGATGATTCTGAAAGCTATGTGAAGCCCTTCCGTCGCTGCAGTATTGAAAATATTGGCACTGTTACAGCAAAGAACCTCACGGAACGAATCCAGAAGCATAAGCAATGTCTATGTGTTGTCAATGAAAAGGAAGAGGCGAAAACTATTTATACTGCCATTGAGAACGGCCGTTGTAAAAACCTGTATTGCCTTACTACAGACATCACTCCTTATGACCGAGAAAAACTTCTCCGTCAAATCCGGCAGAATTTAAAAGATGATGAGCCCTGCATTGTCATCTCAACATCTTTGATTGAGTCCGGTGTTGATGTGGATTTTCCGTACGGTTATCGTGAACTTTATGGGCTTGATTCCATTTTGCAGACAGCAGGACGCGTAAACAGAAACGGACTTCGCGACTGCGGCAGTAGTACCCTGTTTGTATTCGATGGACCGCAGGAGGAATATCGAGCGCTGAGGAATGGGACTTCGAGAGGCTGTAATGAATCCGATAACAAAAAAAGTATCACCAGAGGCATCCTGCAAAAATATGATGTGGATTCGCCAAAAGCAATCCACGAGTATTTCTCGATGCTCTATTCTTACAAGTGCGATGGATTGGACGAATTCGACATCGTAAAGATGGCGGATTCAAGACTTGTCCCGTTTCAGGATATAAGCCGGAAGTTCAAAATCATCAATGAAGATACTGTAACGGTTATCATCCCCCAGACAGCCGAGGCGTCTGAACTTATCGATAAGATTCGTAAGCAGACGGCAACGAAGGACGACATCCGCAAGGCAGGAAAGTATGCTGTTTCTGTAAAGAGAAACAAATACGATAAATATCTTGCGGCTTCTGCCGAGGTATTGACCACGAAGATATATGACGATACAGAAGAGCCTGATATTTGCAGTCTCGTGGATATGAGATTGTACACAGATATCGGTATTATCTTTGACATGCCGACCTGATTGGGCGCTTGTCATTTGCTGCAAAGTTGGTATACTAAGGTCATACCAAAAATAAAACCACACAAGTATTCGAAATCGATATACCGCTATCTTGCAAAAGGTAGCGGTATTTTTGTTGTCAAAAAAGAAACGGAGGATTTAATCGTGCAAATACCATGTGTTGATAGGCACAAAATCATGGAGAATGCGGAACTTATCAACCGCAATCACAAAGCAATTCGTGTCTATCCTAAGCCCATCATCTTAGAGGTTGACTCTAAATTTGCCGGATTCACCATTCCCGGTATGCGTGTTGAAGGCGTTACCTATGAGGTTCCCACCTTTTCCGCATTAAAGGGTGCAATCGATGCAATTTATTGGCATCCCGGCGTTGAAACCATTCCAACCGCTGTTTATATCCACAATCCCATAAAGAAAGAGCGTATCACGCAAAACGGATACAACGAAGGTCGCGGTCAGCGTTCTCGTGAATGTCTTATCAATGTTCGATACACCATCATCGTCTATCTGGTTCAGATGAATACGATGCAGGAAGGTATGAACCTTGATAAATATTACGAGATGCTTACCAAGTACATAAACGGCGGCTGCGGAAACAAAGTGCCGTATCTTGGTATTGCAATGGACCCGATGAATTTCAAACTCATCAACAGCAATGACATCAAACCAACGCAGCCTTTTAACGAAGACCTTGGGTTTATGCCATTTACCGAAGATTACACAAAGCCGAAAGACCCTGACTTGGTTTGCAGACATCTAACAATCGAGAACGGGATTATCGACTTCACGAAAGGAGAGTATTTCCACTGCTATGAAGGACTTGCTTAATGTTCTGTACGACCATTACAATGCACAGTTACCACTCGGAACCGTCATGCCTTACGGCTGGACGATTGGGGAAGTCAATTACGCTGCCGAGGTCAATGATGAAGGTGAACTCACCGGAATCTATGCGCTTGGCGCAACATCTGACACTGATGAGGTAGAAGATAAAGCCAAAGCCAAGGCTAAAAACAAGGCTACGCCCCATCAGATGTTCACGATTCCTGTTCGCCATACCCGTACGAGCGGTGCTTACCCATATCTGTTTTGTGATGCTGCACATTATATGTTTGGCACTCCGAAAAGCGATGGCAAAGGTAAAATTAGCACTATCGACTATTACGGTGCAATGAAAAACGCAGTTTTGGGACTTCGTGAGTATCTGGGCGAATCTCCGGCTCTTTGTGCCATCTACAAGTTCTATGAGACTTGGGACAACACCAAAGCAGAAGAAAACCACTACATCGTTGCAAGCAACGTCGCCAACGGCGGCCAGTGCATGTTCTTCTATAATGGCAAGCCCATTTTCGAAGACGATGTGTTCAAAAAGAACTACGAGAAGCTGACGACGGCATACGGTGAAATGCCTATTCCTCAGAAAGATAAGAACGGGAAATTCGTTTTGCCTGCTAAACCCGCCTATATCCGCAGCATGATTAGTGGAGAGGTTGGATTAAAGGCAACGCTTTTCAATAATGTATCCGTCAACGGTGTAAACGCATACCTTCTCTCGAACAATAAGAAAAACACAAACTACTTCGGTCGAAAAAAGGGCAATGCCATCCCCATCTCGCAGAAAGACGGTCATAAAATCTGTGAAGCCGCGAAAGACCTGCTGACGCGTAGAAAGAGCTTTATCATTCCCGCAAGCAAAAGCTGCAGCCTCACAAGAAGTATGGTCGTATGGTGCGATGATGTTCCTAAGGAAGAAGAAAGTGCCATTATTGACCTCTGCTTTGACACCGTCTCGAATTCGCTTTCTATTTCTGATGAAAGCGGAAGCGAAATGACCGAGCGGATGCTTCATATTGCTCAGATTCGAAAGGGGAGAATGATTCCTCTGTCGGAGAAAGAGAAGAATGTGAAGGTCAATGTTTGGACTGTCGGTACTCGTGGGAAAGGCAGTATCGTTTCTGATTTCACCCAAATCACGTTAGGTGAGCTTTGTGAGCATTTCCAGCGTCATTATGATAATATGGAAATCGTGCGCAGCCCTAAGTGCAAGGAGAATGACGGAACGGTTCGTGACTTTGCGCGTCCCACTACCGTATACCGTTCCTTGTTCGCCAAGGACGAAAAAGGAAAAGTCAAAGTAGATAATCCTGTTCTTTGGAAGCAGATTAGCCGCAGCGTCTTCATGGGTGAAAAATATCCGACTCGTGTTCTGGATATGGTTCTTTGCCGAGCAGACCGAGAGAGTAAGAAGACACTCGATGACGGTGTGTGCTGCATTTCCGCCACAATGGCAGGGATTATCAAAGCGTATCTCATCAACAACGCAGGAAAGGAAGATTTAACTGTGTCTCTGAACGAAAACAACACCACCCCCGCGTACCTTACGGGACGCATTTTTGCACACATGGAGAGTGCTCAGCGAGCAATCGACCCGAGCAACCAGACCACGTTCGTGAAGCGTTACTTCGCGCGTGTTATGGAGAACCCGGCCGAAACCATGCCGCAGATGCACTTGAGCTTTAACCTACTCCGTGCAAAAGCTAACAACGACGACAAAAAGAGCGCTATTTTCACGGCAAAGGAAAAGGTTATTTCTGAGCTGATTGATATGCTTGACGGTAATTACCCCAGCAAGCTCTCTCCTGAGCAGCAGGGCTACTTTGTAGTCGGCTATTATCAGCAGCGCCGTGAGAACATTCGTTGCGCCGCCGTACTCGCAGCAAAGAACGTAAAAAACAACGACTAATCAAGGAGAATAAAAACATGGCTATGATTGAAAATATTCTGAAAACCCCCACCACCATCGAAGTCGTCTTTGACGCTAAGATGTCCAACCCCAACGGCGACCCCGACAACGAAAACGCACCTCGCCAGAACTCCGAGGGCTTTGGTTACATGACCCCTGAGTGCATCAAGTACAAGATTCGTAACGTCCTGAACATCATGGCGAATTTTGGCGAGATTGACCCTGATACCAGTCACTTGTACTGTTCTCCCGATACTTACAGCATCGAGAGCAGCATTCGTGAGTGCTTCGGCAAAAAGCCAAGTGACTTCAAAAAGCTCACGTTCGAGGATGAGCTTACTATGCGCAAAAAGCTGTGCAACTACTTCGTGGATGCGCGGTGGTTTGGTATGGTCAACACCTCTTATTCGAGCTATAACACGCTCGGCAAAATCGAGGGCGCATTCCAGCTCAGCTTTCCGATGTCGTATGACCCGATAAGGATTGCTTCGATTTCCAATACTCGCTGCTGCGTTTCCTCTGATGAAGAACGCAAGGGGAACGAAAAGGTGCCAAAAAACAAAGACCGTACGATGGGCCGTTTCAGCGTTGTTGAGTATGGTTTGTATCACATGTACATTCAGACCAGTACCAAAGCAATTCTGCGAAACGGTGTGACTGAGGACGACCTCAAGCTCCTCATTCAGACCATTCTGCACATGTTCGATGATGACATGAGCTCCGTTCGTCCTTCGATGACGGTTCGCAAAGTTGTTGTCGTACGCCAGAACCGCAACAGCGGCCGCGTACGTCCTACCGATATCGAGGACGCTATGGTCGCAAAGCTGAAGCCGGGCGTTAACAGCCCCACTTCTTTCAACGACTATAACCTTGAATTTAAGCGGGATATGCTGCCTGATTCTGTGGAGGTCAAGGAGTATACCATGGATAACCCGGATGGCATTATCCTCTAATCCATTTTCTCGTAAGAGTCTGCCCATTGTGGGCAGGCTCTTTTTTTGTTTGCATTGATTGACTACATATAGTTTATGTGGTATAATATAAATATGAGAATTTCAGAACCAAAACAAAATTACAGAACAATTAAATGTGTGCATATTCTCGTTATGACGATACTGTACATCGCACTTATTGGTGTATTGGTTAAAGTCATAGGAGAGCCAAGCCGCACGGCAGCAGCGTTCTTAGTTGACATTTTTTGCTACAATGAAATGCTTCGCGTAACGTATCTGTACTACGAGCGTTTGCGAAAGCAAAGTAAAAGCAAAACAAAGATTGAAATGAAGTAGGGAGGAGATTTGGAATGACTGTAAAGGAGTTGAAACGGTATCTGGATGACGTTCCGGATACCGCAATCGTTGTAATAAGAAACCATACTGCGCCTACAATCCTCGAAAAAGCATGGGCCAGACATATCTCTGCTATCGCAAAACCGGATGGCAGGTATGTACCAAAAACCGTAGATTCCAAAGGCGACAATGTCGAGGTTGTCGTTTTTGATTAGCCGTGAGGACAAAAGATTGTCAAATTCAGTCGTAGACATCCTGAATATGCTCGAAATGGGTGAGTCTGTCGATATGATTGCCAGCGATATGAACTCAAAGACAACGAATATCAGAAGAATCATTCGGGAAAATGATATCGGTCAGGATACCATCAGTACAACGCTACAATGGCGAAAAGCAATCAAAAAATTGCTGCCAGACCGAGAAGCAAATGTCATCTGCTGGAATGAAAGCAAAGAGTCTGCCATACCTTATAAGCTTTGTGTTCCGAAACATTTTTTGAATGCTGCCGGGAATGCTCCTGTAACTGTGATTCCCGTCATTGCCATGCTCAGAAACACGCCGCAGGATTACTTTGGTCAAAATCTGGAAGTGATTCCGTGGCGAACAATCGTACAGCATTTGCTGTCAGAGGACGACAAACAATGTGTGCGTTTCGTCTTGCGAAAATGGGAAGCAGCAAATCCAGAAGAGGCCGCTCTCGGAAATCCTCTCGGATATAAAGATGTCAGTAGACGGCGCTATGTAGAAAAACTGGACAGTATTGGGATGACACACTGTCTGTACGGGGATTTGGAAAATATTCTTCCAAAAGAATTTTCGGTTGCACGGATTTAGCGTTGACTACAACGCGCTTTTGTGGTATAATATAAATATACCGAATAAGAACACACATAATCAGTCAGAATGATTTCAAAATCATCTGGCACAAGACAAAGGGTGATAAAATTGAATAACATTTCGAAATCTCTCTCTAAAGCACCATCCGTCTTAACAGCCATCGCGTGTATCGTATCGTTTGCCATGCTGGTTACGCTGCTTCTGTTTCAGGGCGGAATCCTCTATTCCATGGGGTTGACTATGCTGACATCCGACATTCTGGTCACTGCCATTACCATTGTGCTTGCGGTATGCGCAATCCTTTCTCTGACAGCTATGATTCGAAGCATGGTCGCAAATAAAAAGAATAAGAAACTCATCCACAACATCATCGCAGATGTAGAGGGAAGCAAAGAAGCAGAGAAGACAACTGTTCCTACTCCTGCTCCTGCTCCTGTGCAGGCACAGGAAGAGGCGAAGAAAGAATCTACTCCTGCTGTTCCTGACACATCCTCCGATGACGATGAGCCGGAAGAAGCGAATGGCGAGTCCATCCCCGAAGTAGTCACTACTGCTGCCCATGTGACGCCTGATACGGAAGATTCTGACAAGAAGATTGTCGGTTCCGTAGTAAGCAAGGGCATGGATGAGTCTACGCTCGAAACGCTTGATAAACTCATGGAACAGAGCAACGAAAAGGATATGACTCCTCCCGTTGTAGTGGCACCCGATGTTCAGCCTGCTATGCAGGAAAAGACCGAGCCTGTGGAAAAGAAGCAGGACGAACATGTTGAACAGGCATGTGCTCCCGTCGAGGAAGAGCCTGTTAAAGAGGAGGCTGTTGAGGAACCTGTTCAGGCAAAGGAAGTCGTTGAGGAAACTTCTGCCCATGAAGAGGAACAGCCTGCGGTTGAACTCACCAAGTTTGAAAACTCTATGGTGATGTTGATGAAACGCGGTAATGTTCCGGAGAACGTATACGCCATCGAGGAGTACAAAGAAGGTGCTGTGTGCCTGACTCATGACAAGGAACACTACTTCGTTTACATCTGCAAAGACAACGATGCGGATGACGTTGAGTATTTCCCGATTCATGACGAAAAGGCTGTTGCAATGGCATTTGCGACCCGTATCCGCAACAAGATGAACGACAAAAAACCTGCTTGACGCAAAGCAGCCTTGCTTGTTGCTGCAAAGTAGCTACAATTAACCCATACGAAAAATAATCCACTTAAGCATTCGCGTGCTTGAGTGGATTTTTCTTTTTGGGAGGATTATAGCTGTGAAACGCTTATTATATAAATTGTTGTGCGTTGTATTTTTTACAGCAATTATGGCAGGATGTGCTATGTTCGCTGTGAGAATCAAAGACAATATTACAAGAGAATATGTCGTTCCGGAACAATACGGTATCAATGGACAAATCACATACTCTTATACGAACGATTCAGATACCGATATTATTTCTGCGAACGAAAATAAAAAATGCTATTTTGTTCGCGGGAACAATTTCACGGACAACGAAATATCCATTATAAATATCATTATTGAGAATATACGAGCAATGAATGAAACCATCACCATCAATACATCTATCTCCCCGTGTTCGATGCGTATTCTCTTAAAGGAAAGCCTTAAAACTCCGGATATTTTTTGGGTAACGGGCTATCAAATGGAATACAACAAAAACGGCCAGACATATTATAAAATTTATCCGGCCTATAGTATGAGTGCGAATAGTAAAAATAGCTTAGAGAAAAAACTTCAAAAGGAAACCGATTTATTCTTACAAAACAATGCCGAGGCACTGAACCACGATGTCTGGACAGCGGCCTATGCGGTCAATGATTGGCTATGCCAAAATGTCACATATACGGATGAAAAAAATATTCAGAACGGTCAATACTATCCATACAACAGCATCGTTGCTCCACTTCTGAGAAAAGAAGCTATCTGCTCCGGATACGCAAAAACATTCGCGTATCTGATGAATAAAGCAGGATATGAAGCAGCCTACTGCACAGGTTACACAAACGGCGGAATATATCATGCATGGAATGCTATCGTTTATAATGGCGAAATAACATATATCGACTCGACCTATAACGCTTCCGGTAATCATATGGCGTATTTCTGCAGAAATAAAGAGGATTTAAAAGAACGAACAGAAAATTCAATAATATGGTTTTCTGCAAGCGATGATTGATTGACTATTGCAACTTTATGAGGTATAATATAAATATCACCACAGAAAAGGAGTTATCATATGTCATATAAAGTATTTGCTGTTATTATTTCTGCCGCTATGCTTTGTACTATGCTTGCGGGATGCAAAGATAAAGCAGGGGATATGAATAAAAACAGTCTCACTATCGGAACCGCTACAACGGAAACAGCAAGTGCTGCGACAGGCGAAGCAGCACAGGGAAATGGCGTGAATACGAATCCCGCTATCAACGGGTATACCGACGAAGACTTGGAGAAGATGGATAAGAGTGCTCTGGATACACTCAAAGACCCTGAACCGACTCCAGAACCCAATACTATTGTTGCTGACTTATATGAAAAATATAACATTGAAGCAGATGACGAGGAAAGTGAAAGCGGTCCTGTAGCTTCTGCATATCAATCTCATAAGTTAGCCGACAACAATGTGACTTGGGAAGAGATTCTCGATTATGCCGAAATCCCGGTGACCGAAGAAGTCAAGGCAGAGTATGACGGAATTGCAAATCCTGTCATGCAGGTGGAAAAAGCGCTGGGAGATATCAGCGATTACAAGGCTCGTAAGGTCGATTTCAGCAATTATCTGTCCACAATGAATTCGATGCTCTATACGATGACCAACAATCCCATGATTTATACAAACGATGCGTATAGTGGGCAGATTTCGGAGTTCAGAAACAAATATTCCGAATACGCAAATCTGCTGGCAGGGGATAATCCTCTGATTACAAAAGACCAGCTTGCAGAACTGAAACAGTCTATCGTTGACGAATATAATTTCCTTACAGGAAATGGGTTTATGGTTTCTACTGTGGACTCCAATGTTGCGGAACAGCTTATCGCAGCGAATAAACCGCAGGCAGAGAGCGAAGCGTCAGTCGATTAAAAGCTCCATTTCCCTTGCTATTTGCTGCAAAGTAGTTACAATGAGAACATCAAGATAAGTCAAAATATCACACCCTGATTTATTTTGATTTCAAAATCTGTATTCTAACGGCTATCTCAATTCGAGATGGCCGTTTTTATTGAAAAAGGAGGAAATAAAATGTTCGTATTGACTGCTGTGACGCGCGATTGCAAGAACGGTGACCTTTATGTCAGTGTTGACGACAATGCCTATCTCACAAAGGAAGCAGCTTCAACAGCACTAAGAGCCCGCTATGAGGACTTTCTGAAGAGTATGGAACTCGAAGACAACGGCGCAAGCGATGAAAACGGAAATGCTATACCTGGCGGATACTGCATCAGCGATGAAGCAAGTATCTACGATTATGCAGACTACGCAAATTGTCAGCTTTTGCCCATTGTCGTGATTACCACAAAAGAAATCCAGCCTGTTATGTAAAGGAGAGCTTATCTATGCAAATCAAATTATACGGCAACGGTCATTCCTGTAATATTCCTGTTCAGGAAATTATCGATAAATATTGGAAAGATGAAACCGCGCCATTCTCCTTTGAGATGTCTACGGCTATCGGCGATGAAACTATCGCTGCAACCGCCATGCTTGGAGAGGAATCTCCGGACACATATCCAAGTATTCGTCTTGACAGCAGAAACGCAAGAAAAAACAGTTCTGCCACATGGTTCATTTTGGAAACGCCCAATGAGACAAATCCGTATGTTACGGGCTATGCTTATGCAGGCAACGATGAAACCGAAAGCGATTCTTGGATTACCAAAATCGTTGATGCGCCTCGCGGTGCTGACGACGATTCCAAGCGTCTGGTCTATATTGACGATGATATCGCTGAGACGGTGGACACAAAAACAGCCTCAAAATTGAACACAAAATATGGGAACCACTGCGCAGATTACTGTGCAACCAGTGACCAGCTTTTCGGCGGCAAATTCGACTACGAGAAATTCGGAAAGCGTCTGGCAGCCAATGATAAAGATATTGAGTTTGTGGAAGGCATGATTGTTTCCAAGAACGAAAATGTTATCAATCATGTGGCTGATATTCTGGACGCACTCGGTTTTACGGCCACCACGGGTTACTACGACCCGGCTGAAGATAAGAAAGCCAATATCAGTGATAAACTGACTGGCTATTATTACTGCGACATGTAAAGGAGCATCGTTTATGAAATTCAAAGTGACTGCTACGATTCCCGTCGAGCTTGAAATCGACTGCCAGTCCAAGGAAGAAGCCCTTAATACCGCCACGACCATTCTCCAAGAGCAGCGTGACGATGGCGATTACGCCAGTATCGTTGCTGACTGCATCGAGAGTGCTCTCGTATCCGGCAGCATCACGATGACCGCTGTTGACGACCATGAAGCCTTAGTCAATGAACTCCGCACGAAACGCAAGATTTCTATTCAGGACATGGATGCGTTTCTGGGATACGAAATCGACAAAAATGATGACATGATGTTTGACGACGATTACATCAACGCCAATCTCTGGATGATGGATGTGGATAAGGCTCTCGGCCTTGATGTCTGCACCTCTGACAACGATGAATATGTCACCATTTCCGTCAATTGGTATCCGAAAGCTGCGGAGCGTCCCAATAAACGCGAAATCGACATCTTCGTTATTTACGCGGAAACGTATGGCGATGATTTCGACATGGAGCTTGAAATGGATGACGCTGAATACGCTACTGTTCTTGCGGATTTCAAGAAGAAGTTCAAAGATACTTTCGGGAAATCCTTAGAGGATATATGGAACGAAGAGTCTGAGAAGGAGTAAGATATGGCAAGAAAGAAAGTTGAAAAAGCACCTTTATCGCCAAAAGAAGCTGCGTCGAAAGAATTTGCGATGACATCTTGTGTGCATTCCGGCGACCCATCCTATCGGTTTGAGGTAGGAGACAGTGTATCGATTGGCGCACTCAAGAACTGCGTCGTTGACGAGGTCTGTGAAGACGGCAAGTATTACGGCATCAAGTACGGAAAGGATGGTGCATGCTACGGCTATTGGTCTTGGCTCGATGTCAGACCGATTCCGACTTCTCTGGAAGCAAAGTATGCGCAGAAAGATTCGCCTCTTTTCCGTATGTCGTTCAGCAACCGTTCCATCGAATCGCTGCTCCATATGTACTACTACTTTGGTGTGGATATGGAACCCGATTATCAGCGCGGTTCCGTCTGGAACGACGAGGATAGAGTGAAACTGCTTGACAGTATTTTCGCCGGAAGGGAAATCGGGCGCTTCGTATTCCGAGAAGTTCCCTATGAGGAATCGTTGGAAAAGAAATGTATGTACGAAGTCGTAGACGGCAAACAGCGCCTTATGACACTCTGTGCGTTCTATGAAAACCGGTTCCCCTATAGAGGATGTTTTTACAATGAACTTCCCGCAGAGGATAAGAACTGGTTCGGAAGTGCAATGACAAGTTTAGCCTCGCTTTCTGATAAGGTTACAAAAAAAGAGGTCTTGGAAGTTTTTGTTGCACTGAACCAGAATGGCCGCCCCATCGAGGAGGCTGTGCTGAATCACGCAAAAAAGCTGCTCGACGACATTCGGTAACGCGATGTTGCCGCTTCGCAAAGTGAAGTTCCCGGCGTGGAGCTTGTAATCTGCTGCAAAGTCGGTATACTAAGCATATCCGAAAAATAAAAAGCAGTAAGCATTCAAAATCGATATACCGTCATCTCCTGTGGGGTGACGGTATTTCTGTTTGCTGCTTGCACAAACGAAAGGAGTTATAATCTATGGGATGTTGGAACGCTACTTGCAACGTATCAAGGTTGCCGATTTTTTGCGGTGACGAAATCGTTGTAATTCCCCTTATTGCAGTTTCCGCTACTGTTACAGCAAATACCAGCTATGCAACTGATAACTTTGTTCCGTTTTCTTTTCCGATTGTTGGCAAATACAATGATTATGGCGGCATCGAAGACGCCGTCATCACTGAAGAGAACGACAAACTGATTCGTTCCTATGAGTTCTACAAAAGCAACGGAGATGGCACAGCACCTTACAAAGTCGAAATCGGCGATGATATGGAAAAGTTTATCTCCGAGGAGCTCTGCGGGAGAGACGCTTATTTTATCAAAACAAACAACACGATAACTTATCCGGATGGTCTTGCTCTTGTAAGCGTCTTCTTTGTCCACAAAAATCTGTACGATACTCTGGTTCACGAAATGGGCGAAAGAATCCCGTTCAACATGAGCGAATGTCAGCGTGACCTGCTCAAAAAGAAGTTCGAGTATGAAGTTTCACTGTGCCGAAAGAACATTGAAGACATCCGTAACATGCAAGAGAAAAACCTTATAACCGAGGATTTTGCCGATGATTGGAAATATGCCAGTTTTGGCGAATTTTCCGCACTGGCTGCATCGATTTTCTGCCGTGGCGAGATTGTAAGTCCTTGCCGTGGACACTGGAAGCTTTTGGCCGAGGAATGTGTAAACTTTTCCAACGAAGGAATCATCGATTTGGCAGTTGAAAAAGCGCTCTTTATTCGTGCTTTATCTGCTCTGCGGATGGGCTTCCACTGTGATTCCGGTGCTGGTTCTCAGAGCTGCGAAACACATATCCATTATGTCCTCGCGCAGTATGTCCTCAAATACATTCGTGAACATACTGAGGAAGGCCAGAAATGTAATACAAGTACGCATCCCGAAGAGGGAACAAAAGAGTTCTTCCTTTTCAGTTAACGGGTATTGAAGAATTTTAGTGGAATGACCCCATTCCACTAAGTTTCTTCAATATCACAGGCGGATGTATTTTTGTACATCAAGATGACGAGCTGCACTTGTACGGTTTTCCCAGCTTACAACTATGCGAAGGCGTCATCCAGCCAAGGGAAACACAACCTCCTGCTTCGGCAGGAGAGACTTATCGTAAAGGAGGTGGCGTATATGTCCACTGTATATGTGCTTAATAAAGATGGTAAACCTTTAATGCTTACGACTCGCTGTGGTCATGTCCGCTACCTTCTGAAAGAGAAGAAAGCGCGAGTCGTAGCATCAAAACCGTTTACCATTCAACTGTTGTATGAAACCGACGATGTAGTGCAACCTCTCTATTTAGGCATCGACCCCGGTAGAAGCAATATCGGCGTTGCTGTTGTCAAAACAGATGGTATGGCAGTCTTTACGGCGCATTTAGAAACTCGCAATAAGGAAATCCCTAAGCTAATGAAAAAGCGTAAGGATTCCCGCCGCGCAAGACGCACTAATGGTAGACGCTGCCGCCGTCAGCGGAGGGCTAAGGCAAATGGCACCATTTCTAAGAAGTGCGTAAAGCAAACCACTGCTCAAAATGGCAGCGTCAGCAAGCGTGCAAAAGAAATTGGCGTCATTAAACGCCATCTTCCCGGTTGCGAGAAAGATGTACTTTGTATTGGCATCAAAAACAAAGAAGCAAAGTTCAATAATCGGACGCGACCAACCGGATGGCTCACACCTACCGCAAATCAGTTGCTGCAGACACACATTAACTTGGTAAAGAAGATTCAAAAGTTTCTTCCTATCAGTGATGTTGTGCTTGAAGTCAACAAATTTGCGTTCATGCAGCTTGATAATCCAAACATTCAAAAATGGCAATATCAGAAAGGCCCTCTTTATCAAAAGGAGAGCCTTAAAAGTGCCGTTTCTGAAATGCAGGAGCATCACTGCCTGTTTTGCAAAAAGAAGATTGACCATTACCACCATGTAGTGCCGCAACATAAAAACGGCAGCAACACCATTGATAATATCGTTGGTTTATGTACACAACATCACGACCTTGTGCATAAGGATGCCACATGGCAAAAGAGGCTTGCCAAAAAGAAAACCGGACTCAACAAAAAATATGGTGCTTTGAGTGTGTTGAATCAAATCATTCCGGCACTGACAAAAGAGTTGAGTTCTCTTTTCCCGAAGCATTTTTTTGTGACTAATGGTAAAAGCACCTACGACTATCGTGCAGCACACGGTGTCAGCAAAGACCATTGGCTCGATGCTTACTGCATTGCTTGTTCTGTCCTGCCTAACGATACTTGCGATAAAACCATCAATAGCCGTGTGCCGTATGAACTCAAACAGTTCCGCCGTCACGACAGACGAGCACTAAATAACGAAAACATGAGCCGTGTGTACACGTTTAATGGCAAGATGGTTGCCGCAAATCGACATAAAGCTACTGAGCAGACGACTGACAGCTTGGAAGAGTTTCGCCAACGCCAACCTAATGACGTTTGCAATCTTAAAGTAAAAGAGCACCATCCAACATACAGAAACATGAGTCGCAACTATCCGGGAAGTATATTCCTTGTCGAAAAGCAAGTTCATATAATGCAAGGAATAGCGGGTTCCAAAGATGGGAAAGCAACAACATACAAAGACACTAACGCAAACTCAATAGCCGCCGGAAAATGCAAATTTGTTGCAAAAAATTCTGGCATATTGTTTGTGTAGCGTGAATTAAAAGTAGTAAAACCACGAAAAATCTTCAATAACCCAGTTAACACAAACACGACCTGCAGACCTATTCCCGACTATGTGTCAACTGTTCTGCGGAGTTTCCGGTAAATGCAATCAGTCAATAACCCACGACTAAAGTCGCGGGCTTGCATCAGCAAGTCTGCGCTTTAAGTTGCGCCCCGTTATAAGCGAATTGTCACAACATCCGACTTTTAACGCACTTTCGCTTCTCGCGGAGTGGACTTCTTGGCGCGGGGATTGCAATTTGCTGCAAAGTAAGTAAACTTATAATATCTAAAAAATAAAAAACTTACATCATTTCAAAATTCTAAACCGCCATCTCGCCCAGAGACGGCGGTTTTTTATTACAGGAGGGATACCGTGAAAGAAATCGAATCAACCTATATCATTAACGAAACCCTGCAAAACAACATCAAGCGCAGTATGCAGTACCTTATCGACAACGGAGTGGCCAAAGACAAGATAGTTCTCGTCCTTTATGTCATTCTTGCGGATGGTGTTGTGGGCGTGGATAACTCCATCAAATGTCTCATCGCATCCGGCGTAGAACAAGATAGAGCCAAGATTGTTCTTCGAACACTTGGTTATACTTTGTTTAACGCAGAACTTTTTCCGGAGATGGCTTAACATATAAAGCCATGAACAAGTAAAAAATCAAAAAAAGGAGAACTCATATGAATATCGTAGTAAACATTGATGAAACCAAGCTGAAGAAGGCCGCGCAGCGCCTGATTGACAACGGCCTCGAGCCTGATGAGGCAGAAACCGTGTTGCAGGCTATCGGCTACATTCTGTTGGGCTACATTTTGCTGGATAAGGA
>ERZ791852.616-NODE-616-length-25660-cov-8.679125_pt1 | contig 25660 bp, 24 predicted proteins | sample MGYA00510287_ERZ791852 | MGnify/ENA primary metagenome ERZ791852 (study PRJEB30046, sample SAMN00715257) | human gut metagenome | study: EMG produced TPA metagenomics assembly of the A metagenome-wide association study of gut microbiota in type 2... | reverse complement strand
TAGCAGTTCATGGAAGAACGAGAGAACAATACTATAGTGGCAAGGCAGATTGGGATGTAATAAAAGATGTAAAAAAAGCAGTAAAGATTCCCGTAATTGGAAATGGAGATATTTTTTCAGCTGAGGATGCAAAGGCAATGAAAGAATATACCGGATGTGACGGGTTAATGGTTGGAAGAGCCGCAAGAGGAAATCCATGGATTTTTAAACAGATAAAAGAGTATCTTGAAAATGGAATTATTGTAGATAAACCGTCTTCAACAGAAGTACGCGATATGGTTTTGAAACACGCAAGAATGCTTATTGATTACAAAGGTGAATATACGGCAGTTAGGGAAATGCGAAAACACATAGCCTGGTATACACAGGGCTTGCCACATTCTGCAGAGCTTAGACGCAGATGCAATGAGATTGTGGACTGGCAGTCCCTAGAGGAGCTAATTAAATCAAAATTATAAGGTTTTATAGGCTTTTTGTACACTTTTTCGGGGCTTTAACATTGACAATAAATGGTGGTTGGGCTATTATAAAGTGTAAAACTATGAACGAACATGTAGATGGAGGAAGTAAACATGGCAGATGCAAAGAAGAATATATTGACATATGCAGGTCTTCAGGAATTAGAAGCAGAATTAGAAGATTTAAAGGTAAATAAACGTAAAGAAGTAGCACAGAAGATTAAGGAAGCCAGAGAGCAGGGGGACTTATCAGAAAACGCTGAATACGATGCAGCTAAAGATGAACAGAGAGACATTGAAGCAAGAATCGAAGATATTGAAAAGATTCTTAAAAATGTTGAAGTTGTAGCTGAATCTGATATTGATGATACAAAGATTAACGTTGGATGTCATATCATCATTCATGATTTCGAATATGATGAAGACCTTGAGTTCAGCATTGTTGGTTCAACACAGACAAACAGCTTAAGTGGAAAGATTTCTAACGAATCACCATTAGGTCATGCACTTATTGGACACGAAGTTGGAGATATTGTAGAGGTTGAAATGGGCGATACAGTATCAAAATATAAAGTTCTTGATATTAAGAAAAAGAAATAAATTATACTACTTTAAGGAGTTTAAGAAAATGGCACAGCAGAATAAGAATGAACAGCAGGTTGACGTTAATCAGCTTTTAAAGGTGCGTCGTGAGAAGCTTGCTGATTTACAGGAAAGAGGAAAGGATCCTTTCCAGATTACAAAGTATGATGTAACAAACCATACTGCAGAGATTAAGGATAACTTTGAAAAGTTTGAATGTGAACATGATGAAGAAGGAAAGCTTGTTAAAGATCCTGCAAAGCTTGTTTCAATTGCAGGTCGTATTATGCTTAAGCGTGTAATGGGTAAAGCTTCATTCTGTAATGTTCAGGATAAAACAGGAAATATTCAGGTTTATGTTGCAAGAAATGAATTAGGTGATGAACCTTTTGAAGAATACAAGGATTTCAAGAAGATGGATATCGGTGATATCGTTGGTGTTAAGGGATATCCTTTTGTAACAAAGACAGGTGAAAAGAGTATTCACGCTACGGAAGTTACTCTTCTTTCAAAGAGTCTTCAGATTCTTCCTGAAAAGCATCATGGCCTTACAAATACAGACCTTAGATACCGTCAGAGATATCTTGACCTTATTATGAATCCTGAAGTTAAGGAAACATTTATTAAGAGATCAAAGATTATCAGTGAAATCAGAAAATACTTAGACGGACAGGGATTTATGGAAGTTGAGACACCTATGCTTGTACACAATGCAGGCGGTGCAGCAGCACGTCCATTTGAAACACATTTTAATGCTTTAGATGAAGATGTTAAGCTTCGTATTTCATTGGAGCTTTATCTTAAGAGACTTATTGTTGGTGGTCTTGAAAGAGTTTACGAAATCGGACGAGTATTCCGTAACGAAGGTGTTGATACAAGACACAACCCTGAATTTACACTTATGGAATTATATCAGGCATACACAGACTACCACGGCATGATGGATTTAACAGAAAATCTTTACAGACATCTTGCTGAAAAAGTTTGTGGAAGTGCTAAGATTGAATATAATGGCATCGAAATGGATTTAAGCAAGCCTTTTGAAAGACTTACAATGGTTGATGCAGTTAAGAAGTATGCCGGTGTTGACTGGAATGAAGTTGAAACAGTTGAACAGGCTAGAGAACTTGCAAAAGAACATCATGTTGAATTTGAAGAACACCACAAGAAGGGTGATATCTTAAACTTGTTCTTTGAAGAATTTGTTGAAGAACATTTAGTACAGCCTACATTTATTATGGATCATCCAATTGAAATTTCTCCTTTAACAAAGAAGAAACCTGAAAACCCTGAATATGTAGAAAGATTTGAATTTTTCATGAATGGTTGGGAAATGGCTAACGCTTATTCAGAGCTTAACGATCCAATTGACCAGAGAGAAAGATTTAAGGCTCAGGAAGAATTATTAGCACTTGGTGATGAAGAGGCTAATACAACTGACGAAGACTTTATGAACGCACTTGAAATTGGTATGCCACCTACAGGCGGTATCGGATTTGGTATTGATAGAATGTGTATGTTACTTACAAACGCAGCAGCTATCAGAGATGTTTTATTATTCCCGACAATGAAGCAGTTGGATAAATAAAGCCAATAAATAAAGGGATTGTAGAGGCTTAAATTAAATTTGACATCAAATTGACATCAAATCAGAAAATTAATACGAAGAGTTATGCATCAATATGGGATACGTAACTGTCAAATAACTATATAATAGTTAATCCTAATTAGGACACTTTTTAAAAAGCAATTTTTAAAAAGTGTCTTTTTTGTTGCTATTTTGCATAGGCTCAAATTTTATTAAGGAGATTTATTATGGAAAGAAAACAAGAATTTATGCCAATTAGAGAAGTTAAGGAAAAAAGAAGAAATCTTGAAAAGAAGTTTTTAAGATATCAGGAAGCAGAACATGTTTATAGTATTCAACATAAAAAATTGTTTGAATTGGCAAGTAAGGCTGGGGCTATTTACAGAATTGATGGATATGTATTAATAAACAGAGATATTTTCAATGAATATTTAGAGCAATTTCACGAACCGGCAAAGAAATAGGAGGAGAACAAAATATGAGTGGAAATATTTGGATGTATTCATATGACATTGACGAACAGGACATTGATATGTTGCAGAGAGACTTTATTACTTTTAAGCAAGGAGCAGAGTATTACAAGATGGGAATGAAACCTTTTATAAGAATATGCAGAGAATCAGGAGCAGTTTATAAAATTGGCAAAATGGTAAGGGTTAACAGACACATTTTAGAGCAACATATCAGAGAAATTAGATTGAAGGAGGAAGAAAAATGATTAATAAAGCAGGAACAGTAAGAGAAACAAAGGCATTAGCAAAGAAATTTGTTAGATATAAAGAAGGTGCAGAACTGTATAGTATGGGACATAGCAAGTTTGAAAAATTAGCTAAAGAAGCAAAAGCAACCTATAAGGTTAATGGGATTGTGTTGGTGAATTGCGAAATCTTTGAGAAGTATTTAGAGAAATTTAGGGAAGTATAGGAGGAAGTATATGAGTAAGATAATTGCAATAGCAAATCAGAAAGGCGGTTGTGGAAAAAGCACAACCGCAGTGAATTTAGGAATAGGTTTAGTGAGAAAAGGAAAAAGAGTGTTGATAGTGGACGCAGATCCCCAAGGAAGTGCATCAATCTGCTTAGGTATAAATGAACCGGATGAACTTGATTATACATTGGCAAATGCAATGTTGGATGTAATCAATGATGAAGAAATTGATTATGAAAAATTAATTCATCATCATTGTGAGGGAGTAGATTTCATTCCTGCAAACATTGAACTGTCTGGTTTGGAAGTGTCAATGGTAAATATAATGAGCAGGGAAATGGTAATGAAGTGTTTGTTAGGAGAACTGACGGAACAATATGATGTCATATTAATTGATTGCATGCCAAGTTTAGGCGTTATTACCATAAATGCATTAACCTGTGCTAATTCGGTAATAATACCTAGTCAGGCGGCATATTTGCCGGTTAAGGGATTACAGCAACTAATTAAAACTATAAGTCGAGTAAAGAAACAGATTAATCCGGGTCTTACAATTGAGGGACTGTTGCTTACAATGGTCGACATGCGTTCAAATTATACAAAGGACATTATCGAGGCATTGGGAAATACATATGGAGAGAGCATAAGAATCTTTGACAATAAGATTCCAATGTCAGTAAGAGCTGCAGAAACAAGTGCGGTAGGCAAGAGCATATACACACATGATGCCAAAAGTAAAGTTGCAAAGAGCTATGAATTATTAACAGAGGAGGTCTTGGAAAATGAGTAAATTTGGAGAGAAGATAAAACTAACAAGTTATGATGAATTACTTGGTGTGAATAATGAAAATGAGGGAACAAAGGAATTAGACATTAACTTATTAAGGGAGTTTGAAAATCATCCATTTAAGGTGCTGGATGATGAAAGAATGGAGGAACTTGTTAGTTCAATAAGGGAAAGAGGAATACTGTCACCCATTTTGGTAAGAAAAAAGGATAACTTCTATGAAGTAATATCAGGGCACAGAAGAAAGAGAGCTGCAGAAATAATAGGACTTGAAAAAGTGCCTGTAATAATAAAGGAGTTAACGGATGATGATGCCACAATAATTATGGTTGACAGTAACATTCAAAGAGAGGAAATACTACCAAGTGAAAAGGCATTTGCCTTTAAGATGAAGATGGACGCCATAAGTCACATGGGGAAAAAGGGAGACAGAAGTCGTGAGATTGTTGGAGAGGACAACGGACTTGGAGGCAGACAGGTTACCCGATACGTCAAACTAACAAACCTGATTGCCGAATTATTGGATATGGTGGATCAGAAGAAGCTAACAATCACGTTAGCGGTAAAAATTGCTGATTTATCAGAAGAAAAGCAGAAAGAAGTATTAAATTACATTAATCAGGGATACAGCATTAATGATGAGCAAATTAAGCGTATTAGAGAAATGAATAAAGAAAGCAAGGAACAGATTTCTGATGTGGTTGGAAATATTGATTCGAAACCAAGGAAAAAGAAAAAAGTAATATTACCAGAGAATAAATTAGAAAAGCACTTTCCGGAAGAATATTCGAGAAAGGACATAGAAAAAATAATTTATCAGCTTCTGGAGAAATGGAAGAGTGAAGAATATGGCATTTGATTATTATTATGGAAACCAAGCCGACCAATTCAATTTCATAAAGATACCAAAGACAATGATAACAGATCCAATGTTTGAAAATTTGTCAGTTAATGCAAAACTTTTGTATGGAGTGCTGCTTGACAGAATGAATCTATCAATGAAAAACAGATGGTTTGATGACGAGAACAGAGTGTACATAATATATCAGGTTGCTGAAATAATGGAAGATTTCAATTTTAGCAAGAAGACTGCAGTAAAATATCTTAATGAATTGGTTGAATTTGGCTTAGTTGAAAAGAAAAGAAGGGGATTAGGCTTACCAAGCCTGTTGTATGTAAAAAGCTTCATAATTGAAAGGGATTATTCAGGAGATAAAGAAGATATTGAAACTTCACAGGATAATTGCGGCGATTCCAGAGGTGTAACATCTTACACTTCAAGAGGTGTAAGGGAGAAAACCTCCAGAGGTGTAACACATTACACTTCAAGAAGTGTAGGAGAGGAAACTTCAAGAGGTGTAAATATTACACTTCAAGAGGTTACCGATGATACACCACTTAATAATAAGACTAATAGTAGTAATACTAATATAAATAATACTAATGAGAGTCATATCACATCTAATCATATCACACCTACTGTAGGTGATAGGATGGGAAGGGATATGATAAAACTAAAATACGAAGCATACCAAAAATTGATAAAACACAACATTGATTACGACCTCCTGATTGAGAATAACATAACTGACAGAGAACAAGTTGACAATCTAGTTGACATTATGGTTGAGGCAATAGTAAGTGACAAGGAGTATCAGATAATCAGTGGCAATAGAATTTCGACAGAAATGATAAAGTCAAGATTTTGTAAATTAGACAAGAGTCATATCGAATATGTTTTAGATTGCCTGAACCATAATAGCTCTGATGTAAGAAACATAAAAAAATATTTGCTAGCGACGTTATATAATGCTCCAATGACAATTGACAGTTATTATAAGGCATTGGTTCAGCATGACATGCCGGAGTTGGCAATGAGAACAAAATTTAGAAGCGATTAAATGAAAAAGAACCATAGTAGACTCGAAAAAGGTCAAAAAAAGACCATACTAGAGTTTTGTTTTACAGATTTGTTGTGCTATTATAGTCCTATCAACAGTTGATGTATTTACCACTGCATTGATGTTGATAAATGTTTGTTATAAATGGACTTAAATTTTGCGCAGAAGGGTTGGTACCATGATTAAAAAAATTAAATATGTGATTATAGTAATGTTGATTATCGCCAATGTGATATGTTCAAGTAGTGTTGAAGCGGCAGAAATATCCAAAGTGACTAATGTAAGGACAAGAGAAGTTACCAAGACTTTTAAGAGCATCAAGAATGCCAGTCTTGCAACAACTAAGTTAAAGTATACAGCAGGTTACAAGATAAGTTGGAAAAAGCAAAAGAAAGTTGTAGGTTACTGTGTTTATGTTTACTATCCGGTAACAAAAAACTGGAAGAAAGTAAAAACAACAAAGAAAAATTACTTTACATTAACTAATTGTTTTCAGGGTGAAAAAGTTAAGATAAGGATAAGGGCATACAAGAAAATTAATGGAAACAATGTGTATGGACAATTTTCAAAAGTGAAAAGTGTTAAAATAAAGAAAGAACTTTATCCAAGAACAAAGTGGGGCAAAGTTAAGAAGCCTTTCACAGACAGAATAGCATCTGAAAATGCATTTGAACTTCAAAACAAGTACAGAAAATCTGCAGGAGCAGAGAGAATTGAATGGTCAGAGAATGTATATAATGTTTGTTTGGAGAGAGCAAAGCAAATCAGCAAGAACTACAGCCATGACGGATGGTATGAAACAGCAATGAAGGTTTTCTCAAAAAAATATAAGATTGATGATGAGTTTATTTGGATCGAGGAAGGAGATTCTGAATATGGCATAAATTATGTTTCTAGTGAAAACATTCTTGAAGGAGCTTTCTCATACAAGGAAGCGATGAAGCAATGGAAAAGAAGCAGTGCTCATTACAAAAATCAAATATCAAAGAGTCACGTTAAGGGAGCGATAGCATGCTATAGAGCAAGTGGAGGTTATTATTGGGCTGCATTGTTTGCAGATGCAGACATAGATAAACTTCTAGAAGAAAAATGTAAAAAATGAATAAATGACAGATAACGCCTTATTAAATCATTAGTGATTTGATAAGGCATTTTTTTGTCTTTTTCAAGAAAGGAAATAGGTATAAGATGTTTAAGAAGATAAAAAAAATGGTAGCAGGATTGTTGGCTGCAGTAATGATTACAACAAATGTTTGTCCAATGGTTTCAGTAAGTGCTGCAAGTGGAGTTGCCAGCTTGGAATCACTGGGAAAATTAGGAACAGTGAATATAGGTTCAAAGAGTGAGAGCGGAACATGGCTTCAAACGCAGGTAGATTCAAAACCGGTTTTTTGTATGGATTTGGGAAAAGCATGTCATACAGGATACACTTACAAATCTGAATCAAAAACAATTAGTAGTGATGATGCCAACACAAAGAATAAGTTAGAAGCCAAGATTGGATATTGGTATGATCAAGTGAAAAAAGGTAGTAATAAGGCTTGGGTTTATGCACAGTGTCTTATCTGGAGTGTTGAAGAGGGATACACAAGTGAAAGTAATTTAAAAAGTGTAATTAATCAGGTTAAAAAGAATACAGGATATTATAAAGATGATACGTTATATTCGGACATTTTTGAAGTAGGGAAAAAAGTGGAATGCGATATTTATATCTGGAAATATTCAGGCTCCACGGATGACAGTGAAGTTCAAAAACTGTTGCAAATAAAATCAACTAATGAAGAATATAAATATTTAGCTACAAGTGGAAAAAGATATTATAGACAAAGAATAACACTTGAAAAAGTTGATGAAGATGGAACTACTCTTCCAAAAGTTACTTTTAGATTTACAGCTAAAAACATAAAGGAATTATATTCATATCAGTATAATGGTTGGGGAGATTCAGTGAAAGAAGATGCGGATGAGGATGCAACAAAGTTTAGTCAGGATGTAATGACAGATTCAAACGGAAAAATTGTATTTAGATTTACATATGTATTGAATTCAAAAAAATATTATTATGTTTCTGATGATGAATTATCAAAGATGAGTACATCTGACAAAAAGCAAATGAAAGACCTATTGGATGATAAAGGATATAATTATGCATCTGATTTATCTAAGGCTAGTGCAGAAAAATTAAAAAAAGCAGACCTTGATGACCAGATGAATGATATCAGTAATAAATATGTTATTGAGGAAGTAAATTCAGGAAGCGACAACCTATTAACTTCTTTTGTGGTAGACAAGGGAAATAATAAGATGACTGATTTAACTAATAATAAAGTGACAGTAACACTTACTAAGGCTGATTCTTGGGTTAAAAACGATGATGGTGATTGGCCTGAAACTGCAGAAGGAACTTATAGTAACTATAAGTTAGCATACAAGCCTGTTCTTAAGGACAAGTACAAGAAGGTAAAATTAACTGCCATAAAGATTGATGAGGAAACAGGCAAGACTGCTCAGGGTGATGCCACACTTGAAGGAGCAGTGTATGGAGTTTATTCAGATGCAGCATGCACAAAGTTAATTAAGTCATATACAACAGACAAGAATTACCAGTTTGAAACAGACTACATGAGATGTGGAAAGACATATTATCTAAAGGAAATCACACCACCAAGGGGATATCTTAAGAATGACAAGGTGTATGACATTGTAGCTGACGGTGCAAAGTTCACTGCAGAATACAATTCAGTTGAAAAGCAGGTTTCAGAAAAGCCAGTCAAGGGTGATGTGGCAATCATTAAGGGCATGGGTAACGGAACTGCAGGCATTGTACCATTTGAAAAGAGTGCACAGTTTCAGATTTATCTTGCAGGTGCAGGTTCATATGAAAAGGCAAAGGCAACTGAAAGAGACATTTTAACAACAGACTTAAACGGTTATGCCAAGTCAAAACAGTTACCATATGGTACATATGTGGTTCATCAGACTGTTGGAGCAGACAACACTGAAAAATGTCCTGACTTTTATGTGAATGTAACTGAAAACGGTAAGACTTATCAGTACTTATTAAACAATCCTGAATTTACGGCATACTTAAAAATCGTGAAGAAGGATTCAAAGACACATCAGACAGTCTTAAAGAAAGGCACAACATATCAGATTTACAAGGTAGACAAGAAAGGAAATGAAACTCTTGTAACACAGAAGTACAGCAACGGTAACAAAATGGTGGTCGTTGACAGATTTGTAACTGATGATACAGGAGAAATCATTACTTATGAGAAGCTTAAGGCAGGAACATACAAGGTATACGAAATCGAGGGACCTGAAGGATACAAGGTAAACAAGAGTCCTGTAACAGTTGAAATAAACAGCAATTCATACAAGACAATGAAGGATGAGCTTGGAAATGAATATCTTTATGCAGAGTGCGAGTATTACAATGACGTGACTTACGGAAAGTTTACATTGGACAAAACAGGACCTGAATTATGTGGAAGAAATGATGAAAGTGGTATAGAAGAAAATAAAACAAACGATAATACATCAGACAAGACTTACACAGTTTCAAACAAGGTGCAAGAAGCATTAAGCAGCACTGACAAAACAACAGAGATTAATGTAAATCCATTTGATTATGATGATGTAAAGCTTAACGGTGTTGTGTTTGAACTTACTGCAAAAGAGGACATCTTGTCACAGGACAATCAGGGAACAGTGCTGTTTAATAAGGATTCAGTTGTTGCAACAATTACAACAGGTGAAAAGGCTGAGTTTTCAAATGACTGTAATGGCATTTGCAAATATAACTTAAACGAAGACGGCACAATGACATTAAATGTTCCACTAGGTGAATACACATTAAGGGAAGTAAAGACAAAGTATGGCTATGTTCTTCCAAAGCAGGCATCATGGGACTTAAGCTTTAAGTGGAATAACAAGGATGATGAGTATGTGTTTGACATTTCCGAGATTTCCAAGGATGGAAAGATTAATGTTTACAATGAACTTGTAAAAACAGACATCACACTTGAAAAGCATGATTCAAGAACAGGAGAGCCTGTTGCGGATGCAGTGTTTGGATTCTATTCAAGGGACAACATATATGACCGAAAAGGAAATGTGATTGTAAATGCAGGCGAAAAAATCGCAACAGTCACAACAGATGAGAATGGTGTTGCCAAGGTACCGTTTAATGTGCCGGTAATGGATGAAGGCTATGGCAAGAAGAATGAGCAGAAAGATGAACAGGGACAACCTATCAATGAGATTTTAAATTCTGGTAATTACTATTTCCTAGAGGAAAGTGTAAGTGACAGTTATTACATTGACAGGGAAATGCATGATGTTCACCTTGAATACAAGAATCAGGAAACAGCAACAGTTTCAGCAAGGGTAATGGTTAAGGAAGACCAGACTGAAACAGTAATCAGCAAGAGAATGATTGCATCATCAGTGGAAATCAAGGACTGTCACTTAAAGATAAGTGATGACAAGGGTAATGAAATCATAAGCTGGATAACAGGTGACATGTCATCAGTTAAGTTAAATGAAAATCTTAAGGAAATGGGTTATGCCAACGTTCATGTAGAAAAAGACGACGTTTATGACGAAAAATCCAACGATTATGCATTAAGAATATATGGACTTCTAAAGAACAGGGAATACACATTGACTGAAACAAGGCCATCTGATGGTTTTGTAACTGCAGATGACATTACATTTGAGATTGCTGAAAGTGACAGTGCATATGGAAAGACAAGAGTGGTAATAAAAAACAATGGAATCTCAAACATACTACCTGATAATAAGGTGGCAATGTATGATGACACAACAAAGGTTGAATTTTCAAAGAAGGACATTACAAACGGAAGGGAACTTTCAGGATGTCACATGAAGGTAACTGATAAGGATACAGGAGTTGTAATGGATGAATGGGTTTCAACGGAAGAAAGCCATGTGATCGAAGGAAAGTATGCTGTAGGCAAGACATATGTTTTAACTGAAAAACAGCCAAGAGACGGTTATGCAACTGCAGCAAGCGTTGAGTTTACAGTGGCAGATGATGGAAAGGTTCAGAAGGTAAGCATGACTGATGACACAATAAAGGTTCAGTTTAATAAGATTGCATCAGACACAAGGAAGCAGCTTAGCGGTGCAAAGTATAAGGTGTATGACAGCAAGGGCAAGAAAGTGTATGAATTTACAACCGGGAAAAATGCTGAACTCATTGAAGGAATTCTAAAGGCAGGAGAAACATATACCTTTAAGGAAGTAAGCGCACCTGAACATTACAAGGTTGCAAAGGATAAGAAAATCAGGATAAGGGACACAGGAAAACTACAGAAGCTTACAGTGGTTGATGAAAGAATACCGGAAGTACCTGACACACCACAGACAGGAATAAAGGGAAAGACTACGGGAATGATGATTTCACTTATCTCATTATTAATGGCACTTGGATGCTTTGCATGCGTAAGAGCAAAGGACAAGTCAAAATACAATTTAAAACAGGAGAAGAAGGAAAATGAAGAGAATGATTAAAATATCTCTGATACTTCTTTTAGTAGGGATGGCTGTGATTGCAGCTGTCCCTTTTTTTAAGGAAAAAGAAGCGGAGAAGAAAAGTGAGAATGGATTTAAGGAAATACAGGAAAGTGTAACAGATAAAGAAGATAAGACAATAAATGTAGAAAAACTTAAGAGAGAAAATGAGGACTGCATTGGATATTTGGAAGTGCCAGGAACTAGCATAAGTTATCCTATAATGCAGACAAGGGATAATCCGGACTATTACTTAAATCATGACTTTAATAAGAATTATAGCTTTTATGGAACACCATACTTAAGTGCTTACTGTGACTTAAAGAAATCTGATAATCTAATTATTTATGGTCATAACATAAACGGTGGAAAAATGTTTGGAGCACTGGAACAGTACAAGGATAAGGATTTTTTCGATAGACACAGAAAGATATATTTTACAACGTACAGAAGAAGAGAATATGAAGTGTTTGCAGTTATGAGTGTGAACGTAAAGGAGTTTAAGTACTGGAAGTTTGTAATGGCAAGGGATGAGAAAGATTACAATGAATTTGTGGAAAAGGTGTTGGAGCATAGCTTGTGGAGTACAGAGGAAAAGCTTCAGTATGGAGAGCAGATGCTGATGTTGTCTACCTGTGATAATGGAAAAGGCGATGACTGGAGAATTGTGGTGGTGGGGAAGGAAATATGATATAATAGTTTAAAGTTTTTAAGCAAAATACAAATTTAAAGTTGTGGAGAAATCTGTTTAAGTTTGTTCAGATGATGTGATAATTAAGAACCGCCTTGGCAGTCGGAGGATAAAATGGATTTAATTGAAGAGTTAAAAAATTATTGTGATATAAACAATCCAGTTGGTGCCCTAATGCTATCTGGAGAGTGGGGATGTGGTAAAACATATCTTATTAAAAACAAATTTATTCCATTAATGAGAGATAGATATGTTTTTGTGTGTGTTAGTTTATTTGGTATAGATTCTTTAGATAATTTAAGAGTCGAGGTAAAGAAAAAATGGTTGGGTAAAGCAAGTGAAGTTGAAAAACTGAATGGAACAAATGTTTCAAAGGTTGCAGATTCTTATAAAAAAATATTTGGTACAATCAAGGATTTTTTGCCTGAAAATTTGCAAAAAAAAGGAGAAGTAGTTTCTTCTATTATGGACTTAGTTAATTTTGTGCCTATAAGTAATACAATACTTGAAAAAAAGGTTATACTTATTTTTGATGACTTAGAGAGGGCAAATATTTCGTACACAGATCTTCTGGGATGCATCAATGATTACTGTGAAAATCAGAGTTTTAATACGATTATAGTTGCAAATGAAAAAAAAATAAAAGATGGATCAGATAATGAATTATCATACCGCGAAATTAAAGAAAAAATAGTGCAAAGAGTTATTACGTTTGCTCCTGATTATGGAGAAATCGTCTCTAACTCTATAGAATCAATGTCGTGTGGTATAGAATATAAGGGGTTTCTCAGAGAAAATAAGGAATTATTGGTTAAAATTTTGTCGGGAGATTTTAATGATAACGTAATCATTGAACAGTATAAGGCTGAAAATTATAAGCCTGGTGGTAACAAGAAAAGAGAAGAATATCAAAAAGAAGAGGAAAAACTTCGAGATTTGTTAGCACAAAGACCGCATAATATACGGAGTTTTAAATGTGCCATTCAAGATTTTGAACGTGTATATAATAAGTTGATTAAAGCGAATATTCAAGACTGTAGTAACTGGCTTCTTTCTTTTACATGTCTTATGATGACGAATAAAGCAGGATTGATTTGTAAATTCCCAAGATACGGGGATTTGTTTCAGTATCTTAATGTCGAAAAACTTTATCCTGAAGTATTTGATACTAATTTTATTGTGAATGGATTCTCAAAGTGGATTATTAATGGGGAGTGGAATGATGAAGTTATATCAAAAGAGATACAGTTGTTTTTGGATAAAGAGAAAGCAGCCACTCCACTTGAAATTATCAGAACACATAAACTGCCTGAAGTAGATGAAATAGTAATTGATGAAGGATTTAAAGACTTATTGGTAGAAGCATATGCAGGAAAGTTGTCACTAGATGAGTATGTTCTTTTTCTTGATAATTGTTACTATTCTAGAATCTATGACTTTGATTTACCTACAATTGATTGGGAAAAGGTGAGAGAGGGGATTAGAAATCAAATCAAATATTTGGTTAAATCTGATAAAAAAGATAGTCATTTTTACAGAGTAATCAAGGATGAAAGTAAAGAATATTTTACAGAAGATGAATGGTCTGCATATCAGATTATAAAAGAGTTTAGAGAAAATGATGTGTGGATTTATGAAAAAAATCAAAAGCTTTATATTGATTTGATTAGTTCTGAATTAAGCGTTGCTTTTAGAGAACTGAGCAATAAGAGATACAATATATTTTCTCTTGAGATGGAATCTGCTACAATTAATGCATTTAAGAATGCAGATAATCTAGATAAAAGCCTTTTTTCTAAATGGTTTATTGGAATTTGGGGACAGTATATTAATTCACTAGAAATTGATATGCAAGTCACAATGATTTCACTCAAAAAGTTAAGAGACGATTTGAACTGTGTAATGCAAGAATATAAAGAAAAAAGAAAGAATATTGCAGCTAAACATACACAGAATTTTATTGAAAAATTGGATGACATCATAAAACAGAAAAGGGAGGGTACGCCAGATAAATAGTAGCTATTTTTACAATAAATATGAAATATTTTTGGAAAATAGGGGCATCTGAATTTGATAAAATAGAACTGATAATAGTGGACATTTATAAAATTAGTTGTAATACTATATTTCTTTGATTTTATCTATATAAGGATTTTATTTGAACGAAAAGAAAACGTAATGAAAAAGTAAAACCTCGGGACTTGAAGTCCCGAGGTTTTACTTTTCCACAAAAAGACCATACTAGACTCAAAAAAACTGTAAAAAAGACCATACTAGTTTTTTACAAAATTTTAACTTACCTGTAGAATATAGTTATGAAGTTTGAGAGAGCAAATGCTTTTACAACAGCTTCAAATAATAATTAAAAAACGCCTTATTGAATTATGGAGACAGTATGTCTTCCGTAATTTAGTAGGGCGTTTTTTTGTTTGTAAAAAGTTAGGAGGTGCAGTTGTGGAAAATAGTGAAAATGGTCCGCCAGATTAAAGGTAGTGACAATGTGTAGGTGCAAATTAAGTTTATTTATAACAAATAAAGTATTAAGAAAATTATGGAGGAAAATCAATGTTAAATTACGAAGAATTCAAAGAAAAAGTTAAAGATGAAATTACAGATCATATGAGTTCAAAATATAAGGATTGCATAGTGGATATTAGAGAAACAAAAAAGACAAACAGAGCAGTGGAGGGACTTATGTTGCGTGAAATTCCAGGACTTAGTAATGCATCCCCTACAATTTATGTTAATGACCTATTCGAAGAATATAAAAAAAATGGTGACTTTGAGACAGTGATTGATAGAGCTGGAGAAACAATGGAAACAGCAATCAATAGTTTTGACAAGGATATTGCAAAAGATGCAATAAACACATCAAAGATGATGGAAAATGTATTCTTTACTCTTATCAATGCAGAGCAGAATAGAGAATTATTAGAGACTGTGCCACATCGTGAGTTTGAAGATTTGGCAATAGTATACAGATGGAATATTGGAGCAGGTTCTGATGGTGTTTATACAAATCTAATAAACAATGAATTGGCTGAAAAAGAAGGTGTTACAGAAGAAGAATTGTTTAAGGCTGCAAATGAAAATACAAAAAATCTCTTTCCTGTAACTGTTAAGAATATGAATGAAGTCATTGCGGAAATTATATTTGATGTAGGAGAACTTGATGCAGAAATGAGTAAAGAATTTGAAGAAGTTGTTAATGATGTTCCGGATGAACGTTCAATGTATGTTATATCAAACGCATCAAAATTGTTTGGGGCAGCATCAATGTTGTATGAGGAACCACTTCATAAACTATCTGAAAAACTTGGTTCAGACCTTTACATTTTACCGTCTAGCACACATGAAGTTATTGCTATTTCTTCAAACTTTGGAGAACCGGAGGAACTTGCAGAAATGGTTTATGAAATCAATATGGAGCAGGTTGATATTAATGATAGGCTTTCAAATCAGGTTTATCACTATGACAAGGACTTAAGGACATTAAGACTTGCAACAGACACAATGAACAAGAGTCTTGATGATGTGGATCTTGGTGTAAGAGAAAACACAGAAAGAGGTGGAAGATAGTCATAGTGGATTATGAGAAAAAATTGAAGGAGGTTATAAAAATTAAAATTTCAAATTTAAATCAGGATGAAGAGTTTGTCATTAAAGTTGAGGTGGTAACGGATGGAAAAGATAAAGCAGGTATCAATTAGACTTGTTAAAGAACGACCTCTGTTATCAGAAGAACAACTTATTTCTCCTGAAAAGGTAGCAATGGTAGTTGGAGACTACATAAGGGACTTAGATAGGGAAGCATTGTGTGTAATCAATTTTAACAGCAAGCTTCAACCTATTAACTTTAATCTTGTAAGCATTGGAGCTGTAGATACTACCATTGCCACACCAAGAGAAATACTTAAGTCAGCAATATTATCTAATGCAGCAAATATGATGGTTCTGCATAATCATCCCTCCAATATATTGGGGCCTTCAAAGGAAGATATTAGGACAACATCAAAGCTTGTTGAAATTTGCAATCTTGTAGGAATACCTCTTCTGGACCACATTATTGTTGGTCCGGATAAAGGGAGGTATTTCAGCTTAAGAAATAAGAAGCTAGTTAATTTTAGTAAAAGCAAAGTATATTCAGATAAGCTAGAATTTTTAAACTTCAAGACAGACAAAGACATAAGGATAGCAGAGGAAGTAAAGACCAGATAAATATAGAGGTTTTAGGATTTTTCCTAACAAGAATGCATTTGTATATACAAATGCGTATCTTGCATTAGACATACCCCACTTATCGGAAATCGAAAAAAGTGAACTATTAGAAAAATTTGAGAAAGAGAGAAGGTGAAATTTGTGAGCAAACAAAGTAGAGATATTTCAAGGCTGATTAGATTTAGCAACAGAGAATACAACTTGATTATGGAGAGAGCTATAGATAACAATATGAAATTTTCTACATATATGAGATTTATGGCACTGAGTAGGGATGCAACAGATCCCAAACTTAGAAAGTTGATTATGAAATTGATTAATGAAGTCAATTACATTGGTCACAACATTAATCAGATAGTTAGAAATAACAATAGTGGTTTGTACTTGGAGTCTGACAAAACAAGACTTATAGAGTATATGAGAACACTTAATATGAAATTAGGAGAAGTAATGAATAAATATGGCTATAAGTAGAATTCTTCACATAAATAGCCATGAGCATTCGAGCAGCTCACATTTGCAAGTGGCTATTAACTATATCTTAAAAGATGAAAAGACCATGAATGGTTTACTTACTGGAAGTGTTAATTGCATAAAAGAAGACGCATATGAAAATATGAAAGCTACAAAAAAACTTTTTGGAAAAACAGATAAAAGGCAAGGGTATCATCTCATAATTTCGTTTGAAGAAAATGAATGTGATGAAAATACAGCCATGAAGGTTATTCAGGAATTTGTAAACGAGTATCTGGAAAGTGATTATGAAGCAGTGTATGCAGTGCATAACAATACAAGTCATATTCATGGTCATATTATCTGGAATAGTGTCAGATTCACAGACGGATATAAATATCACTACAAAAAGGGTGATTGGGAAAGAGACATTCAATCCAGAGTAGATAGAATTTGTGAAAAATATGGGCTAAATAAACTGGAAGTGCGAAAAGACAAAGAAGAAATAAAAAACAACAAGGAATGGGATCAGCTAAAAGATGGACCTTTTGTATGGAATGATCAAATAAAGAAGGACATTGATGCAAATATTATAAGAGCTTATGATTTTGAGTCATTCATAGCAGGACTGGAAAATCAAGGATATCAGATAAAGTACGGAAAGTATTTAGCCATAAAGCCCCCTGAAATGAAAAAATTCAGAAGACTGAAAACACTAGGAGAGGGATATAGTGAAGAAGAAATAAAAGTTCGTATTACAAAGGAAGACCTTAAGTCATATAGACGTTCAGAGATTATCGGGGCTCCACGTATCAATAGTTTTAAGTCCGGCAGAATCAGGAAACGCAAACTGACAGGTCTACAAAAAGAGTATTTTAGAATGATGTATCAATTAGGAAAAATTAAGAAAAGACCTTACTCTCAGGCATGGAAATATAAAAGAGATGTAAAGAGATTTGAATACTTACAAAGACAATATTTGTATCTATCTCATTATGACATTAATAAAGCAGAAGAAATACCAAAGGTGCAATCAGAAATAAGAAACAAGATAGGTGTCCTTAATAAGGCGAAAGATGTCATAACTGAAGAAATGGAAAAACATTTCGAAGTATTTAATGCAGTAAATGTTATAGAGAATGAAAAGAATGCCTATATGTTTTACAAAACAGGAGATGAAACATTTAGGGAATCAGCTAAGGTTGTCGAAGCAGCAAAACAAGTATTAAAGGAAAGCAACATATCTTTCAAAGAAGCGAAGAAACTTAAGGAACATTACGAAAAGTTAATGAATGAGAATAAATCTCAAATAAAAAAATTGAGATTAGAAATCAGTACAGGTTACAGAATATTGAAAGAAATTAAAGAAAAGAAATTACAAAGAGAGTATGTAGAAAATAAGGAACGTGACATAGATAAAAAGAGGTGAAAAGGAGATGATTAAATGGCGGATGGAAAAGATTTTGATAGTGAATTCGAAGTTATAAGAGTTAGAAACACTGGTTCTAAGAATATAACAGATGCCGTTGCTTCAAAGGCAGATGGAAAAATAGAGATTGAGAAGCATGTTCCAAAGCGTGCACCTTTGGAATTAATCAAAAGATTATTTTTATCCAAGAAGTATAACAACAATCTTGTGGAAAGATTATCGAATGGAGATTTAACCATAGGACAAATGAAACAGATAAAGAATGCAATAAAAAGTGGATTGTCAGAAAAACAGATAGATTCATTAATAAATTGTAAGAAAGATGAAAAAGCAATGGCAACCATTATTGAAATTGCAATTATGCTCAACAAGGGAGGTAGTTAAATGGCAGATGAAATTTCACAAGCAATACAGATTATAAGATTAGAGTTTGACGGATTGAGATTTGGAATGAATGTGACTGGGGCCACAGCAAAACAAGTAAAGAACCTTACCATTTTTCTGTATGCCCTTCTTACAAGAGAAAAACTTCAAGGCAGGACATCACTTAAGAAAATGATAAGTAAGGATGGAAACTTACAGGTTTTTAAAATAAAAGAAACTGATTATAAGAAATTCTCAAAGGTTGCAAAAAAGTATGGACTGCTTTATTCAAAACTTCCGGACATTAACAAAGACGATGGGATGATGGAGATATTGTTCCATACAGAAGCAACACCAAGAATAAATGCACTAATAGAAAAATTGGGAAGTGGCAGCATAGAGGATTTGGTTGATTATGTTAAAAATGGTAAAGATGGAGACTTTGAAAAAATAACAGATTATCTTCAACAGAATAATGTGTTAAGAAGTGATAAAAGCATTACACCCAGTGAAGAAAAGAAAAGTCAAATAAATAGCATATCAAGGAACTTAGATTACAACGCAAAATTAAAGGATGATTGTTTGGTAGATGTGACAGTAGCAAAGAAGTTATACATAGAGGAAAATCTTACACAATTAAAGATGAGAATTCCAAATACATATGGTGCCGGTGCCAGATATGTATGGATTGATAAAGATGATGCAATTCCAATCAACGATGGTAAGACGTTTTATGTATTTTTCAAAAAAGATGAAGAATACAAAATCCTTGATAAGGATGACAATGTTGTAGAAAAAGTTAAAGGATTACAACTTAAGAATACCCATTATGATACAGTGTCAGATGAAGTTAAGTACCGGGCAATGAGACAACAGCAAATCAATAAAAGAAGAAAAAATAAATCTAAGTCAGTACAAATTAATAAGTCAAAGTCCAACCTCGGGACTTCAAGTCCCGAGGTTAGGATAAAGAGATAATTGCCTATGAAGACTGGTAAAATTACTTACTTTGGAATAACGATTGGAGCCATAGCCAGTGCTTATGTTTCATATGTGTTAAATGGAGTGTGGAGCAAGGGAATAGATATAACCACATTTACAGACACATTTCTTTTTGCCTTACAGCACCCATCAAGAAACTATTACAACACCAACACTGATAAAGCAATAGTCTATGGTCTAATCATATATGGAATGGCTGTTATTATGTATTTAACCAATAAAAGAAAATTAATGATTGGTAAGGAATACGGAACAGCAAAGTTTGCAAACATAAAAATGGTAAATAAAAGATTAGCTGACAAAGATAAAGAAAAGAACAGGATTCTCAGTAAACATGTGAGAATGAGCACAGACACAAGGCGAACAATGATTAACAATAACTTGTTGGTCATTGGTGGTTCAGGTGCAGGAAAGACATTTTTTATGGTAAAACCAAACATCATGCAATTATTACCAAATGGTTCATTTATTTGTACGGATTCAAAGGGTGAGGTGGCAAGGTCTACAGGAAATATGTTAAAGAAGAATGGATATAACGTTAAGGTCATTAATTTAATTGATATGTCAAAATCAGATTGTTACAATCCGTTCCGATATATTCGAGAAGAAAATGATGTAATCAAACTTGTAACAAACATTATTAGCAATACAACACCAAAGGATGGTGCACCAACCGATCCATTTTGGACAAAATCAGAAGGATTATTATTGCAGTCATTAATTTATTATGTTTGGTTGGAAATGCCAGAGAAAAAACAGAACTTTCGAACTGTAATGGAATTATTATCAGAAGCAAAGGTGGATCCGAAAGGTAAGGATAGTAAGCTGACAATTAAGATAAAGAATCTTGCGAAGAAAAGTTCTATGGGCTCAAATCATCCAGCATATAAACAGTATATGAAGGTAGTGGATGCTGCAGGAGATACCGTCAGATCAATTATTATCAGTGCTAACGCAAGACTTGCATTGTTAGAGAACCCACAAATCCTAAGAGTTTTATCAAGAGATGATTTGAAACTTGAAGAATTAGGAATAGGAGTAAATGGTGACTTGAAGACAAGAACAGCTTTGTTTTGTATTATTCCGGATTCAGATAAGTCTTACAATTTTGTTATTGGAATGTTGTATACACAATTATTTCAGGAATTATATTTTCAGGCAGATTTTAAGTATGGAGGGAAACTTCCACTGCAGGTTACTTTACTGATGGACGAATTTGCAAATGTTGCATTACCGGAAGACTTCTGCTCATTGTTATCTACAATGCGAAGTAGGGGAATAAGTAGCACAATAATAATTCAGAATCTTGCACAAATTAAGGCATTGTTCAAGGACACATGGGAGACTATCACAGGTAACTGTGACACATTGGTTTATCTGGGTGGAAATGAAAAATCAACTCATCAATATATTTCCGAAATGCTAGGAAAGAGTACCATTGATAAACGCTCAAATGGAGAAACAAGAGGAATTCACGGTAGTTCCAGTAGAAATTATGATGTCTTGGGTAGAGAGTTGATGACTCCGGATGAAGTGAGAAATATGAGCAATAAGAAATGCTTAATATTTATACGAGGATTTGATCCAATATTTGATGATAAATACATACCTATGAAACATAAAAGGTTTAAGGAAACAGAAGATGGTGGAGCAAAACCGTATGTACACATACCAGTGGCATCAACACAATCAATACTGACTATTATGAGTGACAATCAAATTAAGGAACTAATAAACAATAAGAAACAAAATGAAAAAATACAGATAATGGATCTTAGCATAGAAGAAATAATGATGCTTGGAGATACAAGTCAAATATATTTTGGAGAAGGAACAAATGTTACCGGAACTGAAAACAAAGTGACAGATAGTAATAATTCAGATGATGAATATCAGGTTATTACCAGACAGGAAATGCTAGAGAATTTATCAGATGAAGAATTGAAGGAAGAGATGACAAGTCGTTTGGTTGATATGGAATTTGAACCAAATCAGATAGAAGAATTGTATAAGGCATTGGATGAACACATAAAACTTTCTGTTATTTTAAGTTATCTGTACCCAACAACGACTGTAGAAGAAATGAAAAGTAGAAGAAAAAATTATTTGAAAAGAAAAGGAGATTAAGCGATATGAAGAGGATAAAGAAATTGGTAAACGTAGTAACTGCAAGTGCATACATGACTTGTATACAGATGAACACAGTAATGGCGGCAACTGATACAAGTTCAGTAACAAAGCCATTAGATAGCCTTAAGACATTACTATTATCCGTAATTGGTGCTGTAGGTGTAATAATTCTTGCAAAGAATGTAATGGAGTTTGCACAGGCATATCAGCACAACGATTCAGCAACAATGAATTCAGCACTTAAGGGAATTGCCGGTGGTGCCATGATGGCAGGAATTACATCTGTACTTGGAGTATTAGGATTTTAGGAGGAATGAAGTATGGATATATTCAGCTTAGGCGGAGTAATCCTGGACCTTCTTAAAACTGTTGTAGCCTTTTGGAATGACAAGATAGCATTAGTTTTTGAACTGTTGGGACAATCTCCAACAGAATTCAAGGACGGTGGACCTTGGAGAGTCATAAGCGACATTGAACCCATATTTGTGGGTGTAGGTTCATCACTGGTGGTTCTATTCTTTGTGATCGGTTTTTGTTCAGAAAGCATTGACGTAAAAGAAGAAATACGATTTGAAACAGTACTTAGAATGCTCATGAGACTAGGTATATCAGAATGGTTGGTAGCAAATAATGTAACAATAATGAAAGCGTTCTTTCAGTCGGTGGGAGCATTAGTGGGACTCATTACAAATAGTGGAACTACAAAATTAAAGATACCACAAGAACAACAGGACATAATTGAAGGTTTAGGATTCGGAGAGAGTCTTTTAATGATGATATTAGCAGTAATAATTGCGTTAGTAATTATATTCTGTGGATTTATGATTGTATACACTGTGTATTTTAGATTTCTAAAAATATTAGTAATAGTACCATTTGGTGCAATTGCATTTTCAACAACCAGTGGAAATAGAATGGTAAGTCACACAGCAGTAACATATGCAAAAAATTTTCTTGCAGTATTACTTGAAGCGGTAACAATGGCGTTGGCAATCATAGTATGCAATGCATTCTTAAATGCAGGATTACCAACTTTTACAAGTGATTATGCAGATTGGACAAAAGCACTGATGTACATGTGTGAATTGACATTTAGTGTAGCAATGACAGTAGGTTCAGTAAAGGGAGCACAAAGCTTAACAAGTAAGATGCTTGGATTATAGAGAGGAGACAAAATGAACATTTCAATAAATAAGGATATCGAAAGATACAAAGAATCAATAGTAATGGGACTTACAGCAAAACAACTGATATGTTCAGTAATTGCATTGGCATTGGGAGCAGGCATTGTACTTTCGACATATAAGCATGTTGGATTAACAGTAGCAGTATACATAGCAATACCTGTAGTGGCACCCATAGCATTAAATGGATTTTATGAATATCAGGGGATGAGTTTCACAGAGATGATGAAACGAAAATTCAGATGTTTATTTATGAGTCCACAGCTTACTTATATTTCAGAAGAAGGTGAAGAAATGTTAAAGGAGCTGCAAGCGGAAGAATTGAATAAGCAGAAAATAGCAGACAAGAAATCAAGAAAATTAAAGAATGGTAGTAGAGTAAGAAAAAAGGATAAAGGCTACGTTAATGATAGTCGTGTTAAGAAGAAAAAGAGAAAGGATGGATAACGATGGGATTATTTAAGGACAATTTCACATTACTCAAAAAGGCATCAGAGCCACTATACAAGACACCAAAATCGGTTCAACAGACAATAGAAATTATGAAAATTTCTGAATGTGGAATATTTGAAGTGGCAGTTGGAAGATACTCAAAGACGTATAGATTTAATGATGTGAATTATGCAACCAGAACAGAAAATGAACAGGAAAGTTTTTTTCAAAGATATTGCAAATGCCTCAATTCATTTGATTGTACATTTAAAATTACGGTCAATAACAAGAATAAAGATATGGAACTGTTAAAAAAAGACGTAATGCTTTCGTATGAACAGGATGGTTTCGATAAAATGCGCAAGAGTTATAACAATATCATTGAAGAAAAAATATTAGAAGGAAGACAGGGAATAGAACAAGAAAGATACATAACAATCAGCATAGAGAGAAAGAATTTTGAGGAAGCAAAGGCACAGTTTACAACAATTGAAAATTCATTATTTAAAAACTTTGCAGAGCTTGGTTCTAAATTAATTCCTATTTCCGGAAATGAAAGATTAAAGATTCTTCATGACTACTACAGATTAGGAAAAGAAGAAGAATTTGATTTTGATATTAAGGAAGGTAAGAAAACGGGAACAGATTTTAGAAATGACATTTGCAATTCAAAACTTAAGTTTTATCAGGATTATTATGAAGATGAATCTAAGGTATGTAGAGCAATTTATATAAAAAAGTATCCTACGTATTTATCAGACAGATTCTTTACGGAATTAACATTTTTACCTATTCATTCGATAACAAGTGTTGATGTGGTTCCGGTACCAAAGGATATGACAATGAGAATTCTTCAAAAGAAATATCTTGGCATTGAGTCAAATATTATTAAACAGCAACAAACACGAAATAAGAATAATGATTTTTCATCAGAAATTTCATACACAACAAGAAGACAAAAGGCAGATATTGAGGATATTATGAACAATGTTAGAGAGAATGATGAAAGCTTATTCTTTGTGGGAGTGACGATGGTAGTTATGGCTGAAAACATTGAAGAATTAGACAGTATATGTGAGTCTATTGATTCAGTAGCAAGAGGTGCAGGATGTTCAGTTGATATTTGTCAGTACAAACAGAGAGAGGCACTGAATACAGTACTTCCAATAGGTGTGCGACAGATTGAAACAATGAGAACAATGCTGACACAAAGTCTTGCAGTGCTCATGCCGTTCAACGTACAGGAAATTTGCGATAAGAGTGGAATTTATTATGGGGTAAACCAGATCTCAAAAAATATCATTGTTGGAAACAGAAAGAAACTGTTAAACGGCAACGGATTCATATTTGGCGTGTCCGGTGCAGGAAAGTCGTTTCAGGCAAAGATGGAAATGGGTTCAGTTTTACTTTCAACAAAGGATAATGTTATCTGTGTGGATCCAATGGGGGAATATGAAGATGTGGTTGAAAAGTATGATGGCACATATATCAATATATCAAACAATACACGAAATTATATTAACCCTATGGATATGGATGTATGGAACCTTGACATATTAGATAGCAAGGGATGGGTTAGAGATAAGTGTCAGTTTATGTTAAGTATCTGTGAGCAGATAATGAAGGAAATCACACCACAGCAGCGTTCAATTATTTCAAGATGTGTTAAGGACCTTTACATGGAAATTGCACGTAGCAAGGAAAAGTATATTCCAACAATGGAAGACTTGTATAATCAGTTACTTGAACAGGAAGATAAGGAAGCAAGGGATGTTGCTCTTGGGCTTGAAATTTTTGTTACAGGAGCTCTTAACATATTTAATCATCAGACAAACATAAATGTAAACAATAGATTTATCGTTTATGGAATAAGAGACCTTGGAGAGTCGCTAGCACCATTGGCAATGCTTGTAATGATGGAAACAATACAGCAGAAAATCATACAAAACGGAGAACACGGAAAGGCAACATGGTTCT
>ERZ791852.611-NODE-611-length-25949-cov-6.710898_pt1 | contig 25949 bp, 17 predicted proteins | sample MGYA00510287_ERZ791852 | MGnify/ENA primary metagenome ERZ791852 (study PRJEB30046, sample SAMN00715257) | human gut metagenome | study: EMG produced TPA metagenomics assembly of the A metagenome-wide association study of gut microbiota in type 2... | reverse complement strand
CGAGCAGCCGGAACGGAGATTTATATGACCAAGGGCAGAAAGACAACAGAAAAGGAACGCGCGGAGATCGTAGCGTTTTGTATTGAACATGGCAAGAACTATCCGCTGACGATAAAGACTTATGGCGTATCGTATCAACAGATTTACGCATGGGTACGAAAGTACGAAGAAAAAGGCGTTGCAGGTCTGGTGGATGGCAGAGGCAGGAACAAGCCGGAGAGTGAAATGACCGAAGTCGAGAAACTTCGTGTGCAAAACAAGCTGCTTCAAGCACAGATCAAAGACAAGGAGATGGAGATTGCTCTGTTAAAAAAATTGAAAGAATTGGAGAGGTGGGATGTCTGAGCGGAGTAAGGCAAGAGAAGAAGCATCTTGCAGTCCGCAGTGTACATGAGGAGAAGCACTATTCGGTCAACCGATTATGCGATATTCTTAATCTTAATCGATCTTCCTATTACAAGTGGTTACGGCGAAAGGAAAGCCAAGTCGAAACAGAGAACAGACGAATCATCGAATGGGTCAAGGAATTGTATGAAGAGCAGAATGGAATCCTTGGCTATCGGCAAATGACGATAACCATTAACCGTGACAAAAATACTCAATACAATGTCAAGCGGATTCGCCGGCTGATGAGATACCTTCGCTTAAAAGTCTGTTTGCCGCAGAAAACGGGCAAGCTATATTCCGTCCACACCGGAAACAACAGCAGAAAACATTTTGAATCGTGAATTTTACGCAGACAGACCCAATGAAAAGTGGCTGACCGATGTCACAGCGTTTAAGTACTATGACGGTCCCGTGATAAAGAAGCTGTATCTGAGCGCTTTTCTTGATTTGTATGACCGCAGGATCGTTGCATATAAGCCTGTTGTATTGGGCTATCTAATTTACCAGACAGTGTCTGGCAAATTGAGTTCTGCATAAAAGCTGAATATGCCTTGGGAGATCTGTCTAACTAGATTTTTGGGCTTGCATATCTTAGACATCCAATTTTCCAGTCAGTGACTGGAAAATTGAAATGGGAACCATATCAGACTGATGGAAGCAGTCTTAAAGTGTTAGCGTTCACATGAGGTCGGATAGTCATCTTATCTGGCTTTGCGTGAGCTGCTGATTTCCTTGATTGCGGCATAGTGTTTTCCACATTTTCGGCTGATCTCGTTGAAAAAATCGGACGCCACAAATTCCAGCAGCCATACCTTGGGAATCATATACTTGGGTGTCTGCAAGATGGTTTTCAGCAAGCCCTTGCTGCACCATTTCAGAATTGTGTGGCGTTGGTAGCCTGTCACCTCGCAGACTTGCGCAACGGTCAGTACATCCGGGTAATTTGCCAGTTGCTGCTCGTACCATTCCTTGGCCAGCAGCCGTTCTTCGCCCTTATAGTTCAGCTTGCGCTCCAACGATGCGGCAGGTTTCTTGTGTTTGGGGTAGTTGTAATACCACCCGCTGGGCGGGGTGTAGCGCATCGGGTCGGACTCTCGGCGGTAGAGATACTCGGCAACATCTTTCTTGGCGATTTTATAGCATCGCGTTTTCTTTCCGTTGTTTTTGCAGGGAACAAGCCCGCTTTGCAGGAGATAAAGCGAAGTGCGCGTTCCGATATGGCATACGATGCGGAAATCGTTGCGGCTCATCGGGTCTGGATAGGGCGTTAGAATTTCTTCAATTTTTTCTGCCAGCGGGTCTTTGCTTACAAGTTTTTTCTTCATTTCGGGTTCTCCTTGTTTGTAAAGTGGAACCCGAAAAATCACTACTTCATTTTTTTATTTCTTGCATTTTTTCTCATTCGTGTCCGCAAATCTGCACCATTATCCGGCTTTTTGGGCAGGGCTTATCTTGCATCTTATCTTGCATTTTTCCCAAAAAGTCGCCATTTTTGCCCCAAAACGGGCGATTTCGCTTATTTTCGTACCTACATTGTTTTTTGCTCGCTTGGCCGCATTTTCTCTCCACACATCGCCCAAAATCAGCGGACAAACCAGCCTGTATCAGCCTTGGTTATCACCATATTAGCTTTTCAAAGATCAACTCGAAATGCGATAGGGCGTTTGTAGCGCCGCCAGAGTTCAAATCTCTGATGCTCCGCCAATCAACGGTACAACGAGCTTTTTTAAGCACTTTGTACCGTTTTTTTATGCAAAAAACGGAATTTTTGAGTTTGACAATTTCATAACAGGAGAGAAAACGCCCTGTTTTGGAGAGAAATCACATTTTTTTAAGTGTCATTTCCCGGATTTGAACCCATTCCAAGCCCGTTCAGCATCGCTTCTGCCGAAGAAACCTTGGAAGCGTAGTCCAAATGCGAATAAATATTCGCGGTGGTAGAGAAATCGCTGTGTCCCAGCCACTCCTGAATCATCTTCATCGGGACGCCGTTTGCCAAAAGCAAACTGGCGCAAGAGTGGCGCAAATCGTGAAAGCGGATGCGCCGCAGATGATAATTTTGCAAGATAATCTGGAACGAATTGGAGAGATAATCCGGCTTGAGCAGATTGCCCATTGCGTCTACGCAGATGTAGTCTGCGTATTTTTTGTTGTAGCACCTACCGCACAGCTTGCGGTTTTCTTTCTGTTCCTCCTGCAAGGCAAGCAGCCTTTCCCGGAAAACCGGCACAAGCGGCAAGGTGCGCTTGCTGGATTTTGTTTTTGTGTCATTGGATTCTATAAGCACTTCTTTTCCGTCTAGCCGAACCGTTGTGACCGTGTGGCAGATTTCAAGGGTGTTCTGTTCAAAGTCCACAGCAGCCCATTTCAGCCCTACAACCTCGCTGCGGCGCAGACCATAAAAGGCAGTCAACATAACTGCCACCTCAATTTTACTGCCGCGCACAGCGTCGAACAGAGCGTTCATTTCGTCCTTGCTGTAAAAGTTCCCGGTAAATTCGTTTTTCTTTGGGCGGTCTACCTTGTCGGCAGGGTTCACATCGATCAGGTCCGTTTTCACTGCGTATTTCAAGGCGCGGTGGATAACCGCATGATAGTGAATGACCGTATTGGGCTTCACACGCTCCAACTGTTCCTGATAAAATGCTTGGATATGAACCGCTTTCAGGTCGCCCAGCGTAACGCCGAGATTTCTAAAGTAAGGAATGATCCTGCTGTTCGACAGTTCTTTGTAGCTTGCGTAGGTTGTCAGCTTGACGGTTGACTTTGCGATTTCCAGCCATTGCACCAGATAATCCGCAAACAGCATGGCTTTGCTGGGCGGACCGTTGGGGTCAACGGGTGGCTCAAAGTCGTCTTGCAGCTCACGCATCATCGCCTCGGCGCGCCGTTTGTTGCCCTTGATGGGCAAGCCCGTGGATTGCCATTTGGTTTTGCGTTTGCCGTCATAAGTTTTGTAGGTTAATACCACATAATAGATACCATTTTTTTCTTGCAGATGTCCTGCGACCATAAATAAATACCTCCTTCGGTTTGGGTCGCCCCCGATCTGCTGTTGACAAGAACAGCATAACGCATCGGCGCAAAACAATCAACACTGTCGATTCTCTGCTCGACAGTGTTGACCGCAAATCTGAAGGTAGGTAAACAGGTGGGCTTTGGGGATGCGATATGAGCGCCCGATTTTCATCGCCGGGATTTTGCCTTCGTGCAGCAGTTTGTACCCCGTTTTGGTGCTGATTCGCAGGGCATCGCACATCTGCTCGATGTTCATCACATCGGGGTACTTGCGCAGCATCACACGGTAGGCATCGCGCTGGTTAAATCCTTTGTTGCTTATACAAAACACCTCTTTTTTGAAAAATTGCGGATTTAATTCCACAAGCATGGCGGTCACTTGTTGAAAACTTGTGGCCGCCATAATCTGGAATCAAATTTTATACCCTATTCGACACTACTTCCCGGATATAAGGGCGAACCACCGGCCCGGCTGCTGGAAACAGCTCCCACTTCCTGTACCACATTGTTGGCAGTACCGCCGGCGCCTTGAGAGCATCGCCACGGTGTGTATCATGATTGCTGACCCTTCGCTTGAGGTATGTGCTCCACGCCCCCTCTCCTGCCTTTTGCACTTGTGCAAGCTACACAAAACCACAACCTGTTTCTTTTGCAAAATGTAGAAAGTGGGCGGAGAGTGTTGACAAAACAGGGAAATTAGAGTATAAAGAAATCACAACAAAAACGTTTTTGGAACACAGCGATATACACGGTACCGAAAACGGTTTTGGTTGAAAAGAGGATCAGGAGTGAGCAGGCATGGCAGTTTCGATCCGCGACATTGCACGGGAAGCCGGAGTCACGGTCGGTACCGTTTCCCGCGCACTCAACAACTACCCAGATGTCAGCCCTACAACACGGGCGCGCATCGTGGAGACCGCGCAGCGGCTGGGGTATCACCCCAACCAGATGGCGCGCAACCTTTCCTCCAAGCACAATCACAATATCGCGCTGGTGCTTTCCGGCTTTCTGGAAGAAGAGCTTATCAACGATTTTGAAGCACTGCTGATGAAAGGCTGCTTCCACTACACAGTCAACAACGATGTGGAAATGTCCATTCAGGTTATCAACACCAAGATCCAGACCGAAAAAAGTTTTGAACAGCTCTGCTATGAGCACAACATCGCCGGCGCGATCCTGATGGGTTTGAGAACCAACGACCCTTACTGCGAACTGCTGGCGAAAAGCAAATACCCCTGCGTGACCATTGATATTGAGGTTCCCGGTCCGAATGTCAGCTGTGTGATGATGGACGACATCAAAGCGTTTGACGAGCTGACCCAATACCTCATCGACAAGGGACACCGCAAGATCGTGGTGGTACATGGCCGCAAGCTGGCTATGGTCAGTATGCAGCGCCTTGTGGGTGCGTACCAAGCTATGCAGCGCAATGGTTTGGAGCTGCCCCGCGACAACATCATCTACACCAACTTCGGACGGGAGGAAGCCCGCGACGGTGTGAAGGAATACTTCCGAACCCACAGCCCGGACAGCGCCACGGCGTTCCTCTGCATGAGCGATATGCTGGCCATTGGCACGATCGAGGGGCTGAAAGAACTGGGCTATAAAGTGCCAAAAGACTACTCGGTCGTAGGCTTCGATGGGTTGGAAGTCACCAACTACACCGACCCGGCTATTACCACCATTGACCAGAACATCCAGCAAAAAGGCTACGAGGCTACTCGCCTACTGTGCGATATGATCCGCGGCAAGCGCAAGGCACAGCGGCTGGTATTGCCCCACACCCTGACGGTGCGCGACAGCGTCCGCCCCCTATAAAACCGAAAGCAGCGGTTAAGGCCGCTTTTTTCAGACAGAGATACAAAAACGTTTTTGCAGTAACTTCTTAAGCCAAATTTCGCTGCAAATATTTTTTAACCGCAAAACAAAAACGTTTTTGCAATAACTTTTGGAACATTTGGTGCAACCGCACCGTGTTAATAAAACAAAAAAGCACAAAGGTAAAGGAGAAACACTATGAAAAAGAAGCAACTGTTCGCAGGCGCTCTGGCCGCTGCCATGATGACCGCCAGCCTGGCCGGCTGCGGTGGCGCTGCATCCTCTGCTGCAACTTCCACAACCGGCGGCGATACTGCCGGTAGCACGGCATCCGCTGATACCAACAGCGGCGTGGTGGAAGTCACCATTCCCTCCTACAAAACCGGCGAGAACGCCGGTGCGGCCTTCTTTGTGCCGCAGGTCGAGCGTTTTAACGAGAAGTACGCCGGGAAGTACAAAATCAATCTGGAGAGCGTACCCCAGGATAGTATTTTCAATGACCGCTTAAAGCAGCTGGCACAGCAGAACAAGCTGCCGGTGCTGGTGGAGGGCGGTGACCCGGACTGGGTCAAGAACGTCGTTATCCCCAACGGCCTTGCCTACGACTTGACCGACTGGATCGACGCGACCCCCGCCGTCAAGGATGTCCTGATTGACGACAGTCGTGAATACTGCTCCAATGAGGATGGCAGAGTCATGACTATGCCTCTGGCAACGGTACGTCCCATCGGCTTCTTCTACAACTCTGCTATGTGGAGCACCGATGCTGACATCAGCGCTATGAGCATGGACGAATTTGTTTCCGCGCTGGGCGACCAGAAGATCGCCTTCTCCACCGCCGAGAACGGCTGGGTTTCCGCCTTGTTCCTGACTGCGCTGGTGGCCGAGGAAGACGGTGGCGTAGAATGGCTGAAGAGTGGCACCGAGACCAAGATCACCGACTTCAACCAGCCCTGCTTCATCAACGCTGTGGCCAAGCTGCAGAATCTGCTGCAGAACAACGCAGCCTCCAACTCGGTAGGCGCAGCCTACGCGGATGCCGCCAACGCTTTCATGAGCGAGCAGGCCGCCATCATTGCCAACGGTCCTTGGATGTCCTCTGACTTCGAGAGCTCCAACTCCGACAAGTGGTCCAACGGCTTTGACGGCGCGAAGGTCCGTGCCTCCCTGTTCCCGGGCGACGTCGGCATTGCCGACACCGCCACTTTCGGTGAGTGGTGGATCTCTGCTTCTGCCCCTGAGGATGAAATTGCCCTTGCAAAGGCTTTCCTTGAGTTCATTTACAGCCCCGCTGAGCTGGAAGCCTACATGCTGGCCGAGGGTGGCGACACACCGAAGCTGACCTACTCCGACGACTTCAAGGCAAAGCAGGGCGAGAGCCAGGTGCTTTCTGATCTGGCAGCCGACACCACTACTGATACCGTGTTTGTCCCCCGCATCCTCGATGTGATCCCTGCCTCCGTTGCCAACACCGAGTTTGGTAAGCTGCTGCCCAGCCTGGCCGACGGCACCTGCACCCCGGAGCAGTTCGCCCAGTGGATGAGTGACAAGGCCGCGGAAGCCAGCGCCGAGTAATCCGCGCAATCCGCGCAAGAACAATATGTAATTCAAGGCGTGTCGCCGTCCCGTTGCATACGGCGGCGGCACGCATTTTTTGAAAAGGAAGGAGCTGCAAAACCATGAAAACCGCCCCGAAAAAAGCAACGCGCATCAAGGCGGGCCGCATCCAGCGTGCAAACTACAAATGGATCTATCTGTTCCTGCTTCCCACCATCGTGATCTTTGCGATGTTCTATGTGATGCCCATTGCGCAGGTATTTGTGACGTCGTTCACGAAATGGGATGGCTTCAACGCACCAAAGTTCAACGGTCTGACAAACTATATCAATCTGTTTACCAACAGTTCGTTCCTCATTGCGTTGAAAAACCTGCTCTGGTGGTGCGTGATTGCCCTGACGCTGCACGTCGGCTTCGGCACATTGGTCGCTTTTGTACTGTACCAGCGCCCCCACGGCTGGAAGTTCACCCGTACAGTGTTCATGATCCCCAACGTCATCAGTGCGGCGGCCTGGGCGATGATCTACAAATTCATTTTCAACAATGATTTCGGCATCCTGAACTCGGTCATCCGCGTTTTTAACCCGAATTTCAACGTCCAGTGGTTCTACAAATCGCCTTGGGCGTTCTGGGCTGTTACGTTCACCTGGCTGTTCTATGCAGTCATCGTCACGTTGGTCGTGCTGGGTGATTTGATGAACATTCCGAAGGAATTGAATGAAGCCGCCCTCATGGACGGCGCTACCGGCTGGCAGCTGATCCGCTATATCCAGCTGCCGCTGTGCCGTGCATCCATCGGCACCAGCGTCATTGCCTCGCTGACATCCCGTATTGCCATGTATGAGCAGATTGCCCTGACGACGTCCGGCGGTCCGGGCGACGACACGATGAGCCTGCCCATCATTCTGGTCAAGGGCATCATGGACTACCGTTACGGTTACGCCAACGCGGTGGGCGTGGTCATGTTTATCATCGGTTTGATCGTGCTGGGCATCGTAAACAAGCTGTTCCGCATGGACGAAGCTGATTACTGAGAAGGAGGCACACCATGAAAATCAAATACAAGCCTTGGGCAAAGGTTTTGATGTACCTTGTGGAGGCCATCGTCATTATTCTCTCTGTGTTTCCCATTCTGTGGGTCATTATGTCGTCCTTCAAGACGAACGGCGAAATTTTAAGTTCACCGCTGGCGCTGCCCGCCCACTTCTCGCTGGATACCTATATTGACATTTTCCAGAAGTACAGCTTCCCCACCTACTTTTTCAACTCGCTGCTGGCGGCGGGCGTCTCGACGCTGGTTTCGCTGCTGTTCTATGCCATGGGCGCGTATGTCATTGCCAAGTTTGAGTTTCCCGGTCGCAAGCTGCTGTTTGCGCTGTTCACCATCACGCTGCTTGTGCCCAGCCACAGCAAGACCCAGCCCATCTTCTCGCTCATCACGAAACTGAACCTTTATGACAGCATCTGGGGCGTCACCCTTGTTTACCTGTCTGCCGGTATGGCTATGTCCATCTTTGTGCTGAAAGCCGGCTTTATGGCGATTCCCAAAAGCCTGGACGAGGCTGCGACACTGGACGGCGCAAGCTTCTTCCGCACGTTCTGGACCATCAACCTGCCGCTGGCAAAAAGCGCACTGGCGACTGCCGGCATCCTGATGTTCCTCGGCAACTGGAACGAGTACTACTTTGCCTCGCTGCTGACCGTTTCGGACTCGCAGCGCACACTGCCCATCGCGCTGGCGTTCTTCACCAGCGAATTTTCCTACAACTACACCCAGCTGTTTGCCGCGCTTACCATTGTCATTCTGCCCGGCGTCATCCTGTATGCGATTGCACAGGATCAGGTGCAGGCCAGCGTGGCTGCTTCCGGCGTCAAGGGCTGATGAAAAGGAAACCCGACTATGAAATATGATCTCGAACCCCGCGGCTGGATCGTGGCAGAGGAAACCTTTGACCCGTGCCGCACCGCCAAATGTGAATCCATCTTTGCCCAGGGCAACGGCTATATCAACATCCGCTGCGCGCTGGAGGAGGGTTACCTTGATACCTACCGCGGCGCTTTTATCACGGGCACATTCAATAAGGCTATGCCCGACGAAGTGACCGAGCTTCCCAACCTGCCTGACGTGACTGCTATGGAGTTTATCGTCAACGGTGAGCGTTTCGCCATGGATCAGGGTACGCTGCAAAGCTACCTGCGCACACTGGATCTGCACACCGGCGAAGCAACGCGCACCGTGCAGTGGAAAAGCCCTGCCGGGGCAGCGCTGGAACTGACCTTCCGCCGCTTTGTTTCACTGGATAATGAGCATATTGCCGCGTTCTCGGTGGAAGTCACACCGACGAATCAGGATATCGAGCTGGTCGTCAATAGCGGTATCTCGACCCGCAACAGCAATACCGGCTCTCAGCACTGTGTGGAGGGCGAAATGCGGATGCTGCCCGGTGGCATCCTGCGCCTGATGACCCATACGAACGAGAGCAATGTGCCGGTCGGTGTACACTGCCTGCACAAATTCAGCGCAGAACCCTCCGAGTCGCTGCCGGTCATTGAGCGCCGCCGCTTTGTGGGGCGCTACACGTTCCGGCTGGCAAAGGGTCAGACGCTGCGCATCGAAAAGCTGACCTGCTACCACACAGGCCGTGACCTGCCGTTTACAGTCTACGGTCAGCAGCGCGGCACAACGAACCCGGACATCGTTGCCGCTGCCGGTGATGCGCTGGCGGCAAAGTTTGCGGATACCGGTTATGACGCTCTGCTTGCAGCCTCCGCCAAAAAGTGGGCAGCTTACTGGGCAGAGCAGGATGTGCAGATCGAAAGCGATGACAGCTTTGACCAGCTGGGTATGCGGTTTGCGCTGTATCACCTGAACATTATGATCAAGCGCGATGATGACCGCGTTGGTATCGGTGCCAAGGGCATGACAGGCGAGGGCTACAAAGGTCATTCTTTCTGGGATACCGAGATGTTCCTGATGCCTTACTACCTGTTGACTGACCCCGCCGCCGCCAAGACCCTGCTGGGCTACCGCTGGCGCAGCCTGCCCGGCGCGTTCAAAAAGGCCAGCGAGAATGGCTATCAGGGTGCTATGTTCCCCTGGGAGAGTGCGTGGCTGGACGACGGCGAAGTAACGCCGCTTTACGGCGGTGCGGATATCGTCACCGGTAAGAGCACCCCGATTTTGACAGGTATGATCGAGCAGCATATCTCTGCGGATATTGCCTGGGGGGTCTGGCTGTACTACCAAGCCACCGGCGATGATGATTTCATGAACCGCCGCGGTTGTGAGCTTTTGATTGAAATTGCCCGTTTCTGGGCAAGCCGCGTAGAGTGGCAGGATGATACGCAGCGCTATGAAATCAAAAACGTCATCGGTCCGGATGAGTACAAAGACCACGTCGATAACAACGCCTTTACAAACTATCTGACCGTCTTTGCCATGGAACAGGCCGAACGCTGCATCAAGGATATGCCTACCCGTTGGCCGGACGCCTACGCCAAGCTGAGCGACAGCTATGACCTGAATGCTCTGGCGGCTGAATTGCAGGACAAAAAGGCAAAAGTCTACCTGCCGCAGCCCAACGCCGATGGCATCGTGCCGCAGAACGCCCAATATCTGGGGCTGGATGCGATCGACCTGAGCAAATACAAAAACCAGCAGGGCGTGTCCTCGATTTACGAGGATTACAGTCCCGCCCAGATGAACCAACTTATGGTCTCGAAGCAGGCTGACTTGGTCATGCTCATGCGCATTATGCCCGACTTGTTCGATGCTGAGACCCGCCGCAAGAACTTTATGTTCTATGAGTCCCGCACACTGCATGATTCCTCCCTGAGCCATGGTCAGCACTGTGTGTTGGCCGCGTGGGAGGGACTGGACGATATGGCGCTGGATATGTACCGCCACGCCATTGCCATTGACCTCGGCCCGAATATGAAGTCGTCCGACTTAGGCATCCACAGTGCATCGATGGGTAACGTCTGGCAGTGTGTTGCCTGCGGCTTTGCCGGGCTGGAATGGCACGAGGGCGGGCTTTCCCTGCGCAGTCATCTGCCCGCAAGCTGGCAGCGCGCGGCGTTCAACATCGTCTGGCGCGGTGCAAAGCTCCATGTGGAAGTCACCCATGCGGGCATTACTGTCACCCACCGCGGCGGTTCCGCTGTGGAAATTACCGTGGACGGTCACCCGGTAAAGCTGGCCGCCGAGTAACTATGAGGAACTTTCTATGAAATACAAGGGTATTATTTTCGACTTGGATGGAGTGCTCTGCTCCACAGATCGTTTTCACTTTGAAGCGTGGAAACAGACGGCTGAGGAAGTCGGCGCACCGTTTGACGAAACCATCAATATGAAGCTGCGCGGCGTCAGCCGGATGGAGAGTCTGGAAATCATCCTTTCAGGCAGCAGCAAGACCTTTACCGATGCGGAAAAGGAACGCCTTGCCACCGAGAAAAACGACCGCTATCGCAAGCTGCTGGCGCAGATGTCGCCCGCCGATATGCCCACCGCCGTGCGCGACGCCCTGACGGCGCTGCACAACGCGGGGCTGAAGCTGGCCGTTGGTTCGTCCAGCAAGAACGCGGCCTACATCTTGGAACGGCTCGACGCGAACCGCTACTTTGATGCTGTGTGTGACGGCACGATGATTGCTCACTCCAAGCCCGACCCGGAGGTCTTTACCAAGGCTGCCGCCATGGTGGGGCTTGCCCCGGCAGACTGCCTGGTTGTGGAGGACGCTGCCGCCGGGCTGGAGGCTGCCCGCGCGGGCGGCATGGACTGTGCCATCGTCGGCACGGCCCCGATGCCGTTTGAACCCACCTACCATATGCAGGACGTGACCAAACTGCCGGGAACGATTTTGTAAGAGGTATAATTTATGGAAAACATTCACCCCGCGTGGTGGAAAGAGGCCGTCGTCTACCAAATCTACCCGCGCAGCTTCAAGGACTCTAACGGTGACGGTATCGGTGATTTGAACGGTATCCGTGAAAAACTAGACTACTTAAAAGACCTTGGCGTCGATGTGCTGTGGCTGAACCCAATTTATCAATCTCCCAATGTGGACAACGGCTATGACATCAGCGATTACCGCGATATCATGACAGACTTCGGCACGATGGCCGACTTTGACGCCCTGCTGGCGAATGTCCATGCCCACGGGTTAAAGCTCATCATGGACTTGGTGGTCAACCACTCGTCGGACCAGCACCCGTGGTTTATTGAGAGCCGTTCCAGCCGCGACAACCCCAAACGCGACTATTATATCTGGAAAGACCCCGCCCTGGACGGCGGTGCCCCCAACAACTGGCGCAGCTGCTTCAGCGGCTCGGCGTGGAAGTACGACGAGAAAACCGGTCAGTATTACCTGCACCTTTTTGCTGAAGGACAGCCCGATTTGAACTGGGAGAACCCGGAGGTTCGCGATCAGGTCTTTGACATGATGAACTTCTGGTTCCAAAAGGGCATCGACGGCTTTCGCATGGACGTCATCAGCATGATCTCCAAGGCCGGATATGCAGACGGGCCACTTTGCGTCGATGGTCTGTACGGCGACTATACCGACCAGTGTACCAACGGTCCCCGTGTGCATGAATACCTACAGGAGATGAACCGCCGTGTGCTGAGCCACTACGACTGCATGACGGTGGGCGAGAACGCCAACGTCAACCCGGAGCTGGCCTGCCTGTACGCGGGCGAGGATCGCCATGAGCTGAACATGGTGTTCCAGTTTGAACTGATGGACGTGGACGGCGGCGAGAGCCGCAAGTGGGAACCCGAACACCCGTGGAAGCTGACGGATATTAAAAAAATACAGACCCGCTGGCAGACCGGTTTGGACGGCAAGGCGTGGAACAGCCTGTACTGGAACAACCACGACCAACCCCGCGTGGTGTCGCGCTTCGGCTGCACCAAGGACGAAGAATCCCGTGTGCGGTCGGCCAAAATGCTGGCTGTCTGCCTCTACCTGATGCAGGGAACGCCCTACATTTATCAGGGTGAGGAACTGGGCATGACGAACAAGCATTTCGACAGCATCGACCCCATTAACGATGTTATGACTCGCAACGCCTACTTTGAAAAGACCCAGCGCTGCGGCGAGAGCGTGGCGGATTTTATGAAGGCGGCCAACTACATCAGCCGCGAGCACACCCGCACCCCCATGCACTGGGATGATACCGCCAATGCAGGCTTTACCACCGGCACACCGTGGATACCGCTGAACCCCAACTACCCACAGATCAACGCCGCCAAACAAGTGGGCGACCCGGACTCGGTGTACAGCTTCTACCGCCGCCTGCTGGCGCTGCGCAAGTCGGACAAGACCTTCGTCTACGGTCACTACGCCCTGCTGTTGCCCGACGATGAAGAGATTTACGCCTACACCCGCACATTGAACGACGAGCAGATACTCGTGGTCTGCAACTTTACCGACCATGACGTACCTTGCCCATTGCTGAACGATTGGCAGAACACCGAGCTGCTTATCAGCAACTACAACACCCCCGGAAACCCCGGAAGCCTGCGACCGTTTGAAGCGGTGGTTTACAGGAAGTAAAACGCACCAGTAAAGAGTCCTGATGCCGAATTTCGGCATCAGGACTTTCTTCTTTTAAGACACCAAACGTAACGGATCAATCTGAACCCCACCCTGCATTACCTCAAAATGCCGGTGTTGCCGCCCGTGCCGCCTACATATTTTTCAAAAAATACCGCCCCATCTCACGATAAGGCGGTAGATTGCGTCATTCTTTGTCTTTGCGCAGTGCCGTATACAGCTCTGCGGCCATAGCGTCCTGAACCTTTTGGTAGAACTCCGGGTCATTGAACAGCTTTGCAAAGGAATCATTATTGTCAAGGAAGCACTGCGTCACTATATCGCGGAATTTATCCGGGAACAGCGACTGCACAAACATTTCGGTGCTGTTGTCCTTGGCGTATTTTTTGAATTTTTTGACATCCGAATCCTTCATAAACATCTGGTAGATACCCTCAATGATTACGCGGTCGGAATCCGTAAAGTTTCCGCTGAAACGCTCATTCACCTTGTCAATGATGCTTTGCAGGGTATCTTTTTTCTTGTTCGGCAGCTTCGGGTCAATATTGTTGCTCGGTGTCAGAATCACCGGCTTTTCGTCCAGAACGATTGCTCCCTTAAAGGTTTCGTTCAGCTTGGCGTATTCCAGCTTGACTTTATCCTCAATGTCCACAAAGTCGTCATCGTTGGGGCGAGGCAGCAGTCGGGCAAGGTGCATGGTATACTGATACTCGTTAAACAAGTCCTTGTCGTGCAGCCGAACCAACTGTGTAATGTAGGAGTACGCGCCGTTGAACTTGCGCACATAATCACGGGCGGTAAAGCGATCTTCCTCGCTTAGTTCCTGATACCGCGCAATAACCGGGCGGAACATTGCCGTCAGCTTACCAAGGGCGGCGGGGTCCTGCTTTTTGCCGCGCTGCGCCGTCATAAACTTGTTGAAGGCGTCCACATCGTCATAGCTGTACAGCATATAGTTGCGAACCTTATTGCGCAGGTCATAGACCTTGTTCAGGTCGGTGCTGCCCTCCAGAATCGTGGTTTCGTAGTACGGCAGGAATGCATTGCGAATGTCATCCCCGGAGTTTTCAAAGTCCAGCACAAAGGTACTGTTCTTGCCCGGATAAGTACGGTTCAGGCGGGAAAGCGTCTGCACGGCGGTAACGTCCATCAGCTTTTTGTCAACATACATCGTATGCAGCAGCGGCTCGTCGAAGCCGGTCTGGTACTTGTTGGCTACCACCAGAATGTTATACTGGCTGCTGTGGAATGCCTGCCGGAACTTCTTGTCGGTCGTGATATACCGTCCCTTTTCGTCAAGGTTCATGGTCGCTTCGGTAAACGGCTTATCGCTGGGGTAATCCTCCAGTGTGACCTCGCCGGAGAACGCGATCATAGCGTTGCAGCCGGCACATTCGTCCGGGTGGGCTTCGATATACCGCTTGATGGCAAGGTAGTACCGCACGGCGTTAGCGCGGCTGTCAGCCACAACCATAGCCTTGCCTTTCCCGTTGATTTGATACCGGCAGTTTTCCACAAAGTTTGCCATAATCATATCGGTTTTTTGCGCAATGGTATAGCCGTGCTTTTTGTAATACTTAAACAGTGCGCGGGAGGTTTTGCCTTCAATCAACTCCGGGTTGTCCTCTGACACACGGATCAACTTAAAGGCTTCCTTGATGGTCGTATAGTTGGCAAGCACGTCCAGAATGTAATGCTCCTCAATGGCCTGCCGCATAGAGTAGACGTGGAACGGCATCCTAATCGGCTCGCCGTCCGCGTCAGTGCCGATCTCGGTGCCGAACTTCTCAATCGTTTCGCCCTTGGGGGTGGCGGTAAAGGCAAAGAAGGATTGGTTATCGTGGCGTCCCTGCCCGATAATCTCGTTGATATAATCGTCGGTCAGTTCAACATCTTCCTCGGCAACGCCTGCCTCCTCGGCGTATTCCTTGGTGGCAACATCAATGTCGATCAGGCTGCGGCGCAGGGATTTCGCGCTTTCGCCGTTCTGCCCTTGGTGCGCCTCGTCAATAATGATGGCAAACTTGCGCCCGCGGAACGCCTCCATATCTTTCTTGGCAAACAGGAACTTCTGGATCGTGCAGATGATGATGCGCTTTTTGTCGTTGATAGCCTGTGCCAGCGTGTGGGAGTTTTTCTTGTCGTCGATGGCTTCCACCAAGCCGACCTGATGATCAAAGCTGTTGATAGTGTCCTGCAGCTGGCTGTCCAGCACAACGCGGTTGGTTACCACGATGACCGAATCAAAGATGCTGTTGTTCTGTGCATCGTGGACGGAGGCCAGCCGGTAGGCGATCCACGCAATGGAGTTGGACTTGCCCGAACCCGCCGAGTGCTGGATCAGGTAGTTTTTGCCGGGTCCGCTTTGCTTTACATCTGCCAGCACCTTGCGCACGACATCGTACTGGTGATACCGCGGGAAAATCATCTTCTCTTTGGTTACGGTTCTGACAACACCGTTTTTAACAACTTCTTCCTTTTCCTTCACATAGGAAATAAAGCGCTGCAGTAGGTCAAGCAGGCTGTCGCGCTGCAATACTTCCTCCCACAGATAGGCGGTAACATAACCGTTGGGGTTGGGCGGGTTCCCGGCCCCGCCGCTGACACCCGCACCGTTGGAGCCGCGGTTGAACGGCATAAAGCGCGTGTCGCCGTCCGCAAGCTGGGTGGTCATCCACACCTCGTACAGATCCACGGCAAAGTAAACAAGGAACCGATGGTTCATGCGGAACGCAAATTCCTTGGCGCTGCGGTCGTTCTTGTACTGGTTGATGGCGCAGATATAGTCCTGCCCTTTCAGCTGGTTTTTCAGCTCCAAAGCAACGACCGGGATGCCGTTTACCGAAAGCACCATATCAATGGTGTTGTTGTTGGCAGGTGTATAGCGGAACTGGCGGGTACAGCCAAGGATATTGGCGTTGTAGCGCTCCACCGCAAGGGGGTTCAGGTCGGATTCCGGCTTAAAATAGCACACCCGCAGCTTGCAGCCCATATCCTCGATACCGTTGCGCAGAACATACAGCAAGCCCTGATTGGCAATGCTGGTTTCCAGCCGGTGGTACAGCTTGTCTGCCGCCTTATCGCCGTAGTATTTGGTATAGCGCGCCCATTCTTTGGGCTGTGTTGCGGCGATGAACTCGCAAAGCACGTCCATATAGATACATTTGCCGACATCCTGTTGGCGCGTCTGCACCCAATGCCCGTCGGCATCCTGCCCGTTGAACTGGGTGTAGCCGCCCTGCGGAGAAATCAGAAAGGCTTCTATGTCGCGCTCAAACCGTTTTTCGCTTTCGTCCATCAGGACACCTCCTCGGTGTTGATTCCTTTATCGTGTCAGTAGATTGATGATCGTGGGTATCTGCCCAAGAAGGGCGCCTATCCCTGCGCTGACAATGGCAATCAGCCATTCTCGCCGGCTCAGGCTGCGGGAAGTCTTGATTTGTTGTTCCAGCCAGTCTTGAAAGCTGTCCCATTCGGCTCGCTTGGTGTATAAATTGGCGCCGTCCACTCTCAGATTCATAATATAGCCGCGCTCTTGCAGCAGCTCCAGCACGTCCTGATACCGAAGTGCTTCCTCGTCGGAAAGATTGCGGCTCTTTTTTGTACCCCAAAGCGCCTTTAATTCGTTGTATTGCTTTTTGATGTCCTTGAAGTCAGTATCCAATCAGACCACTTCCTTTTTGCCGGTGACGTACTCGTAAATCAGGGAACGCTTGTACTGCTGAAGTTTCTCGATTTTGGATTCCTTGAGGGAAATTAGCTGCTCGATTTGAGAGCATTTATTGTTCAAATGCACAGTTATTCTTTGCTGCTCTGTTATGGGGGGCAGAGGCAGCTTAAAAGCAAGGACTTTGCTGGAATTTGTACAAGCAAGATTGGTTGTCTTTATTGCTGTAATATCAAAGTACACCCGACCAATTTTTGAAGCCGTTACATAAGACAGAAACTGAGGGTCAAGATTTTTGCTGGTGCGAAGCGCAAAAATATGGTTTTGGTGTAGGCAAGGTTCAATTTGACCGTTCCATACGCAGCCACGGCCAAGTTTATCGCGGTCACCACCCTCTGTCATCAACACCTCTCCGGCGGTAAGGCGATATTGGGCATCTTCTTCTTCCGTTACTTGAACAGTCTTTATATTTTCAAGTGTGACGCCGCCGCTTTGCACATTTGCTACCCGAAGATAAGGTCTTTCAACCAGTTTTATATCTTTAGGATATTTTTTGCCAAGAGTAATTCCCGAACGAAGCTCAGCGCAATATTGTAATTTTGCAGTGCCCCAGTGTGCTGGGATTTTTCCTATCCATTCCACGCCGCTGTCTTTCATGGGGGCGTTGGGGTCAAGACCTTTTGTGACAACCTCGGTAATCAGGCTTTGCTTGTAGGCTTTCAACTTTTCAATCTGCGCCTGCACATTAGCAATAAGGGAATCGACTTTTACGCAGTTACCATTAATACAGTCAGAAATTATGCGCTGTCTGTTTTCCGGCGGCATCGGAATTTGCAAATTTGCTACTTTATTCGCATTGAGATTGAACTGCGTCGTTCCATTCGATTCGGAAATTATATATGGTTCCCATGCATTTAATGCAAACGTGCAATAGGCATCGTCTATACCCTTTTTTAGACTTATAGCCAATAACGCCTGATTGATCGTCGCTTTTACACCCAACACAGAAACTTTTCCAACAGACGCATACATTGCATATAAGATGGTGCCTGCTTCAAAGATAGTCAAATTTTTGCTTTTTCTTGCTTCCTCGGTTATATACTTTTGGGTATAAGTGATGTATGGTTTGCCTGACATATCTGCAATTGCAACCCAGGGTATGCCAACTTCCTTATCAACATAGAATTCGTCCTTGGATGAATCAGGGGTTCCACCACTTTTCAGCGACACGGAAATATTCTTGATTTTTGAAATTTTCCAATCCTTAGGAATTTCCCCAATCCATGCAACGCCGCTGTCTTTCATCTCACGCATTTCCAAACAGCTCCTTCATCAGAACGGTTTCCTTTGCCTCCAATGCCTTGATGTCCTCAAAGATGGCAGCGGAAGATTCCGGCGCAACAAACTTGTAGAACAGGCGGGTAAACGGAATCTCGTAACCGATCTTATCCTTGGCGGGGTCCACATACGCCAGCGGATTGTACGGCAGGACATTCTTTTGCATATAGGCGTCCCGATCCTCGCCCAAGGGGATAATTTCGCTGTCGGATGCGCCCTTGACCGGCTGCATCTTACCCTTTTTCAGCACCGGCTTGCCTTTTTCATCGGTCAGTGCGGTTTCCACCGTCACCTTGGTAAAACCAAAAAAGTCGTTTTCAAACACCTTGGATTCCACCGACAGGCTGTCATCGGTATAGACCGCATCGGTAAAGCCCTCGTAGGCTTTCAGGATGAGCTTGATGCAGGATTCGTCCAGATCCACGCGCTTGGAACCGATGTTTTTGCGGCGTTTCACAAAGCATTTGCTGGCGTCGATCAGCTGCACACGCCCGCTGCGCTCCATCGCCTTGCCCTTGGTCAGCACCCAGATATAGGTGGAAATGCCGGTGTTGTAAAACAGGTCGGTGGGCAGCTGCACAATGGCTTCTACAAGGTCCTCGTGGATAAGATAGCGGCGAATTTCGGACGCGCCGCTGCCCGCATCACCGGTAAACAGCGAGGAGCCGTTCTGGATAATTGCCATTCTGCCGGAGCCGGCTTTCAGCTTTTTCACGCCGTTGAGCATAAACAGCATCTGACCGTCCGACACGGCGGGCAGACCGGGACCGAAACGCCCGTCATAGCCGCGCTTGGCTTCGGCCTCCACCTGCGTTTTCTCGCGTTTCCAGTCGATGCCGAAGGGCGGGTTGGAAATGATATAGTCAAACTCATAGTCGCTGAAGGCATCCTCGCTTAAGGTGTCGCCGTACTTCATGCCGGAGGAGTTGCCGCCTTTGATCAGCATATCGGCCTTGGCAATGGCATAGGTTTCGGGGTTAAACTCCTGCCCAAAGCAAATCAGCGAGGCATCGCTGCGCACTTCCTGCAGGCGCTCGGTCAGGCAGCCCAGCATCTGCGAAGTGCCCATAGCCATATCATACGCGGTCTTGGTGCATCCCTCTGCCAGTATACGCTCCCGTTCGGGGGCGATCAGCAGCTCGGTCATCAGGTAGATAATATCGCGGCTGGTGAAGTGGGCACCGGCTTGTTCGTCGTAAGATTCGGAGAATTTACGGATCAGTTCTTCAAAGATATAGCCCATATCGGCGGAGGTGATTTTGTCCGGGGACATATCGCCCTTTTCGGTGCTGAACTCCTGCAGGGTCACAAACAGAACGCCGCCCTTGACCATCAGCTTGACCGTATTGGCAAAGTCGAAGTTTTCAATAATATCCTTTACGTTAGCGGAAAACCCCTGCAAATAGGCGTCAAAGTTGCTTTCCACGTTGTCCGGGTCTGCCACCAGCTTGGCAAAGTCAAAGTTGCTGGTATTATAGAAATCCCGCTGGGCGATCTTGCACAAAATGCCGTCGCGGGCCTCGCCCTCGACCTTTTGTTTGTCCAGCTTTTTCGCCATTTCGACAACGGCATCTTTGGTGGGCTTCAGGGCATCGTCAAAGCGTTTCAGCACCGTCATAGGCAGAATGACCTTGCCGTATTCGTGGGGCTTGAACAAGCCTACCAGATGGGTGGCAATGTCCCAAATCAGGTTAGCTTTTGCCTGTATATTCGCGTTTGTCTGGTTTTGCAATTCCTGCATTGACATAGATGGTTCCTCCGATAATCGTCCTTACTAATAGAATAGCATATTTTTGGTTCTTGTGGGAAATGTCACACAAATTTTCTTTGCATCAAAGCGTCTTTTCTTGGCATTCCTCATCAAAAATTGTGTGGAGCTTGTCCACGGCGCTCGTCAGCTCGTTTTTCAGGCGCACAATTTCATTCAGCGTTGCCTGATATTTCTCTGCGATGCGGTTCTGCTCCTCCATAGAGGGCAGCGGAATCGCAATATTTTTCAGCTTGTCAACGCCAATGTTCGGGATGGTCGTCCCCACCGAAATGTTTTTCAATACAGCAATGCCCTGCGCACTGTCAAAATAAGCCTTGATGTAGTACGGGTTTACACGGTTTTCGTCCGGTTCGATGATATACAGGTTTCCGTTGGCAAGGATTTTTTGCCCCGGCTCTACCTTTGCAATCGCTACCTTGTAGGGGTAGCCGTTTTTGGAAAGAATGATGTCGTTGTTTTTCAGGCAGTATTTGTCATACTTTGGGTCAAGCTCCGTCAGATACGGCAGCTTGTCATCGATAATGCCGTCCTGAATGTTCGCCAGCATCAGATACTGCACACGGGTTGCTGTTTGCGAAACCATATCGTCCAGCTGATTGGCGGTTATGGATGCACCTCTTGTGATGCTTTTTGTGACATCTCCAAAGGGTACGCCGTTGACAAAGGCGGGCATTTCCTCTGTGTAGTGTTCCAAGCTCAAATTGTATTCGTTGTCGCGCAGCTCCTCCATGGAAATCATTCGGCTGTGCTCGCCGTCCGCTTGCAGTGCGTCCAAAATTTCCTCTATGTTTTGGTGGCCGAACTCGTTTTGCCTGCGTCCGCACAGGCAGAGCTTGGTGGCATCCACCAGACGGATGCCTTCATTGCCGTGGCTGAAAACAATCAGCGAGGTGCCGATACTGGTGTAAGGGGCAAACATACGCTTCGGCAAGGTGATAACGCTCTCGATCATATGCCGTTCTGCCAGATATTTGCGCATGGAAATATCCGTGCTGTTTTGTGCTGCGCCGGTGGTCATAACCGCAACCGCTTTTCCGCCTTCGGCAAGCAAGTCGCAAATCAGGGCGTTAAATACCCAATCGGAGGATGTTTTCTTGCTGAACTCCGGGTATGCTTGTGCCAAACGCTGCATATACGCCGATGCATCGTTACTATTGCGTAGCATCATACCAAACGGGTAGTTGGAAAAAATCTTGTCTGCCTTCGGGTAGTTGGCATTCTCAGCAAATTGAAAAACATCGCAGCATTCTATGGAGATTTCTTCATCCAGCAGATCCGCACACATCTTGGCAATCATCGTGCTTTGGTAGTTGATGTCGCAGCCGAAATACGCAGCCTGCGGTTGTTTTATGGATTCCCCCATTAAAAAGGAGCCCGTGCCGCAGCAAAGATCAACGACCTGCTCCCGTTCCTGAATGTGCAGGATGCTTTGCGTCAAATTCAGGATGGACTGCGGCGTCGCCGTCTGGTACTTATAACCGGAAACGGAATCCGAGATTACCGCAGCCAATGCCAATTCTTCCTCTGTGTAGTTACCTGCGATGGAAAGCAACTGACGCCAGACTTTTTCAGACAGCCAGTGTTGATGGAACTCCCGAACAAAGCGGAGAATTTCCTCCGGGATGTCCAGCCTGCCGTCTGCCACCGATTCCATTGTCAGCTCGGCAACCATACAATCCTGTTTGGCTTTGCACATAAGATAAGCAGCCGGTGCAACCGTACCTTCTGTGGAAATGCCGGATTCAGCAAGACAACGCGCAATTTCCCAGTCGATTTGAGCAGCCTTGTATCGGTTTTCCGGGCTGTCATAGAATTCTTTTGTTATCAGGGACATAGCAACCTCCGTTCCGTTTGATGGTTATCTATAACCAAACTTATCTTATGTCCCCATTATAGCACCTACCCCGCGAATGTCAAGTGGTTTTTAATAACCAAAGCAAAAATCTTTTGGAATGGTGCAAAAAAAGCGGTGGAGAACAAGCTCCACCGCCCAAAATGCTCAGATTTAGATCCTAAATTGTGAAATCGCTCTCCAAAACTCAATCAGTAACATCTGATAGAGTTCTTCATCCGAGCAACCGTTCACGCGGCTGCATTTGATCAGGAGCGATTCATACTGAACAAACAACTTTTCCACAGCGTCCTCATCACCGCGCTTTGCGCGCAGAAGCAAATCCTTGAAACCTTCCATAGTATTATTCCTCCATCGCATTGCGAATCTTGTCGCGGGCATTCTTGTGATGCGTGCTTACGGTACTATCATCTACCTTCAACTTGGCTGCGGTCTCCCGCACGGAAAGATGATCTACATATAAGGAAATCATAACCTCGCACTCTTTCGGCGTCAGCTTGTGCAGGTACTTTTTGATTCCTTCCCACATCAGCTTGGACTCGACGCTTTCCTCAATCGGGTTCATCAGCCGCCTGTACACTGTGTCCACCTCATCGCGGCATTCCTCAATGGAAATCTCATGCTTTGCCTTAACCATCAGTGCACGAATGTAAGAAGCGCGCCGGGCATACAACACCTTGGTCATGAACTTTGTAAAGCGTGCAGCCAGTTGCGCGTTCTCACCACTAAACCATAGCTTATTTTTCTTTGCCATCGTAAACCTCCTGAATTTTGAGTTTCATTGAATAGACCTCAAAACTCGGAGGGGCGCGGGCAGAAAACGGCAGTCCTCTGCCGCCAAAGCAAAAAGGAAGCAAAAAAATACGCCAGATGGTCACAAAAACCATCTGGCATACGAATGATACACGAAAAACTACGCGGCGAAGGGACTTTTGAAAGTACACAGTGGCGCTTGAGGGGGGTTCTGCCTTAATACGGCATAGCTCCGCTTACCGGAGCGTCAAGCACATCTACCATGCAATACGCCTTTCAACTAAATATGTCCCACAAAAAGAAAAAGCCCGGCAAAGGAAGAAGGTGAAAAATGGCGCAAATTCGTGATATTGGCAAGCGTACTGCCCTTTATGAGAGACTGTCGAAAGACGATGAACAGCAGGGTGAATCAAACTCGATATTGAACCAAGAGTTACTACGATTAGATGCAACATTTTTTACGGACAAGAGAAATCGTCATAACACAATTAGCGAGGCCGGCCATGTGCGAACACTGGCCGGCCTCATATCATTCATTTACTTTTATCATACGATAGCCCACACCAATATGTGTTTGGATGTATTGCGGGGACTCCTCTGTTGGCTCCAGCTTTTTCCGCAGTGTTGCCATAAATACCCGCAGGGAAGCCACATCGTTATCCCAACTGCGGCCCCAGATATTTTGTGTGAGAAAGGTATGGGTCAGTACCTTGCCGACATTCTTGGACAGCAGACACAACAGCTTATACTCCATGGGTGTCAGGTGAAGTTCGTTTTCATCCAGATAAGCGCATCCCCCGGCATAATCCACTTTCAACTTACCATTCACAAATACAGAACTGGCAGTAAACATCTCTGCCGTCATCAGAGAGAGTCTTCGCTGCGTCACCCGAAGTCGAGCCAATAATTCTTCAACAGAAAAAGGTTTTGTCAGATAATCGTCAGCTCCGGCATCCAATGCATGAATCTTGTCATTATCTTCACTTCTGGCGCTAATTACAATGATGGGGGCATTGGACCAGGAGCGTACCGTTTGAATGACTTGAACGCCATCCATATCCGGCAAGCCCAAATCCAGCAAGATGATTTCAGGATTGTGCGATGTGGCCTCCATAATGGCTGTCGAGCCACTGGGCGCTACCACATAACGATAATCATTTGTTTTCAATGTGGTTGTAATGAGATTTCGTATAGATGGATCATCCTCAACCACTAATATCAAAGGTTTATTCATGAAGCTCTACCTCCCCGGCGGGTAATGTAAATGTAAACACAGTACCATTTGGCTGATTGTCTGATACGGTGATCGTGCCGCCGTGGGCGGTCACAATGGACTTACAGAGGGACAGCCCCAATCCAAGGCTTCTGCGGCTGTCGACCACTTTATTGGCCCCACTATAAAACATATCGAAAATACGGGGTTTCTGCTCATCGGGAATCCCAGGGCCGTTGTCGGAAACGGAAACCGTGACCCATTGCTCTTTTTGATCGGTATGTATTTCAATTACTGAACCGACAGGGGTATATTTGATGGCGTTGTCAACCAAATTGATAATCACCTGAACGATCAGCTTCGCATCAATGTGGGCAAGGATAAAGTCATTCCCGCTGGTCACACGAATGGTGTGTTCTTTACTCTTTCTGTTGATGTGCTTCAGTGCTTCAGAAACGACCTCATCCATGAGTTCGATACTCCGAGTTAGATTGACCTGTCCGCCCTCAATTCGTGTGACTGCCAGCAGGTTTTCAACGAGATTAATCAGCCACATGGAATCGTCATAAATATCGGTAAAGGTCTGCTCCCGCAATGCATCATCCATCTTTTTATAATTTGCAAGCAAATTGTCTGCGCTGCCAGAAATCGCTGTCAAAGGGGTTCGAAGATCATGAGAGATTGCCCGCAGCAGGTTAGCACGAAGCTGTTCATTTTGCGCCAGAAGAGCCGCTTCCTCTTTTTCTTTGGCGTTTTTGATGTTTTCAAGTGCCAAAGCGCACTCGCCCAGAATAGAGAGGAGTACGCTGTTTTCGAAAGAGTCCAGCGGAATACCGTTCACCGCAATACCAGCCACTCCATATACATGCTGGTTGACCCGAATCGCAAGGTATAAACACTTTGCACTGGATAATGTATCTGTTGTGGCACCGGCGTGTTTATTGTTTCGGAAGACCCAATCGGCGACTGCTTTCTCGTTCTCAGAAATTAAATCTTCCTGAATGCTATTAACAGCACGAAAAACGTTAGGGGTGGCAAGTTCTTTACCATCAGACAGGTAGACGACAATATCTTTTTTCAGCAGCTTCATGAGCTGCCCTGCCGTAGCGGTGATTACCGCATTCTCATCCTGCTCTTTTTGCAGAAGCTGGTTGGTTTCAAAAAGAATCTTTGTACGGTAAGCTGTATGGGCAGATTGTTTCGCATTTTCTTTCAGCCGGGTAGCGAGAGATCCGGAAAGCAGTGTTACTATAAACATAATGGTAAAGGTAACAATATAGTTCGGATCGTCAAAATGGAATGTCAGTCTCGGAGTGGTAAAAAAGAAATTGAAAACCAGCACACTGACAACCGAGGTCAGAATCCCGCACAGTCGGTTGGTTGTGATTACAGCGGCCACAAGTACGCCTAATATGTAAACTGCTATAATATTACTCTCCGTGAACCCAAAAGCGTCAAAGCCACAGCCAATCAGTGTAGCTGCCAGCAATACGACTATACTCTTCAGAACATCACGCAGGGGCATCGCATCTGCCTGCGCCTTACGCTTTTTTTCCTGATAGCTGGTTCCTGTGCTGGCATCCGGTATCACATGAATATCCAGATTCGGTGCGCTGGAAATCAGGCGTTCCGTCAAGGTGGGCTTGCTGAAAATATTCTTTCGTGCAATGGTACTTCGTCCAATTACGATTTTTGAGATGCCGGAAAGACGGGCAAATTCCGCAATCTGATAAGGCACGTCATCGCCATAACTTGTCTCAATCGCAGCGCCAAGTTGCTGGGCCAGACGCTTATTATCCTGCAAACGCTTTTTATCATCGTCACTCATCGCCGCTGTATTTGGCGTTTCCACATAAAGAGCGGTAAATGTTCCCCGAAAGGCTCTTGCCATCCTTGCAGCAGTCCGAATGATTTTTGCGTTGGATGGCGACGAGGAAAGACATGCCAGAATGCGCTCGTCTGTATGGTAATCGCCTCGGCTCTGTACTCTGGCGCTTTCCGTCAGCAAGTTCACCCGG
>ERZ791852.593-NODE-593-length-26720-cov-4.023439_pt1 | contig 26720 bp, 20 predicted proteins | sample MGYA00510287_ERZ791852 | MGnify/ENA primary metagenome ERZ791852 (study PRJEB30046, sample SAMN00715257) | human gut metagenome | study: EMG produced TPA metagenomics assembly of the A metagenome-wide association study of gut microbiota in type 2... | reverse complement strand
CTTTTCAACCAGTTCCTCCTTGATGTCATTGAAGACAATCGTGGCACCTGCAGCGGCAAATCCCTTTGCAATTGCAAATCCGATTCCGTAAGATGCTCCTGTTACCAATGCAATTTTTCCTTTTAATGAAAAACTATTTTTGTCCATCGTTCTTCCCTCCATGTTTGTAATTTTAATTAAATTATACTTTTATAAAGATATTTTTATATAAAATATTTTTAGCAACTGTTTAATAATTTCTATATTCTTCCTATAAACCCATCCGGTTTATTCATACATCTCTCTGTTCGTATAAACCTTTTTCTGCCACTCATCAATGTCAAACCTTTTAATAAATCCATAATCCTGACTCACATCGTGACATAATCCCCACTCCATTCCTTTCAAAGGATTAGAATCACTTTCCAAATGTCTATACGGACCGCATGCTTCCGGACCCTGTTTAATAACTGACTTAATTTCAAAATTAATTCCATCCTCAGCAAACTGAATCGTGTTCTTTTCAACTCCGTCTGTCCTTAGAAAAGCCGCAATTCCTCCGTTATACTGCCAAAGACATGTTTCATGACCGCTGTTTGTTACCGGATTATATTCGCTTCGATGATACGGGCCGAGGATATTATCAGCAATCGCGACCCCCCATTTTGTCTCACGTCCACCCATATAAAGTTCTTCCCCCATTGGTTCACCTTTATAATAGAGATAAAATTTTCCTCTAAAAGCAAACAGGATCGGATCATGCACCTTATGACTGTCAAAACTTCCTTTTTTCTTTACAGCAAATCTGTTATCTTCCTCGCCTTCCCAAATACCGTCTTTTGTCGGAGTAAGAATCGGTTCCTTCGATTTCGTAAAAGGTCCATGCGGTGAATCTGCTACTGCTATTGCAATACTTTCAAAGCTTCTATTCACATAAGGATGCTGTACAACCTGGTAAACAAGATAATATTTTCCTTCATATTCCAGTATTTCCGGTGTGAAAACACTTCGGTCATCATATGCACCTCTTTCGCCCCGCACAACAGCAGGCCCTTTTTCTTCCCATCGATAACCATCCTTTGATACAGCATACCAAATATCGCAATAATCCCAGGGAAATACTTTCGCCTCTTCATCACCTGTATGAAATCCTTTATGAGGGCCTACAGATCTTGAATACCAGACGAAATAATCGTCTCCTACTTTAATCACACTGCTTGGATCTCTCCTGTGAATTCCCTTTTCATACCCTATCCCTTCGATTCCACTTTCCTTAAAATCACAAAACCATTCACAACTTTGATAGTAGTTTCTCTCGATAGCTCGTTTACTTGCACTGCTTAGTTTCACTTATTTCCTCCTCTGTGTCAGTCAATTCAGGTCTCATAAAACAACATTCAAAACAAAATTTTCTTTCATCAAATCGATGTTCTTCTGAAAGTTGGGGACCACAACTGCCCGACCCTACACCACTCTGTTTATAATCGAGACACAATACTGTATTTCCACTCTCCTTCAGTTCAAAATTATGTCTTTTTGCACACAACTCTTCTTGTGTATATTTTGAGACACTGATAGAAAAATCTTTTTTAGAGATGATACTCCAGTGTACACCGGATCCAAATAACCTTACATAACGGCACCCACATCTGCTGCCATTCTCCTGCGGTCTTATGTAATTTTCATGCATAGTTTCCGCGTCTGTTCGGAACAGACCGAGATAACTGCTCTGATGTTTGTCTGAGTAATTTTCATACGGTCCATAGCCAAAATACTCTACCTGATCCATCCTCTCATCCAAAAATAACCGCAGGCCAAATCTTGGAAGATAGGGCATTTCCACATTACGCGTTGCCTCAAGTTTCATATTTATCTTCCCGGAAAGTGAAACCTTCCATGACACTTGGAACTCTATGATTTTCTGTACATGCGGAGCCGAGATGACTGCAGATGATCTGATACTTATTCCTTCATCTTCTTTTTTAACAAATGTGTCATATACACGGATAACAGACTTATCGTATCCCGCCGCATACCACTGCTCTTTGATAATACGATCATTGTCAATCGGAGCGCGGAATATATTGTATTCCATTGTCTTTTTTAATATTTCTGTTCCCTCAACACAAATACTCTCAAAACAACCTTTTCGTTTATCATAAGCATAAACAAAATTTTCACCGGCCAACACAACCCTGCGAGAATTTTCTTCTATCTCAATGGCAGTACCTGCATTATACTTTTCCTCAGGCTCCCTAATAAAAATATTTTCATCGATAGCTGCATCATTAAGTGATATTTGATCGAATCCGAAACTATGACCCTCATCTGTCGTCAGATTCTTTACCCGCTGTACATAATCAAACTTGATATAACATTTCGATTTATCGGAAATGTGGACCATAATCGGAATTGATCTTTTCTCATGAGGGTGAATATCGAGCAACTCCCGGTCAATAATCGCTCCCCTTTCAATTACCTCTTTCCCACATGTAACCTCATACTTTATGTCAAGCACATCTTTTATGTTTGTAAAATCTAGAATGTTCTCAAATTCAACAGTACCTGTTTTCCTGTCATATCCGAGGACTCTCACTGGTCTGTTTACATTTTTAAATTCTTTTAGACCGACATGGGGCGTCCGGTCCGGATATACAAGACCGTCCACACAAAAATTTCCGTCATGGAGTTCTTCGCCCGAATCTCCGCCATATCCATATTGCACTTTACCATCTGCAGTTTTTCCTAATTCAACTGCATGATCACACCATTCCCATACAAATCCGCCACAATGTCCTTCATACTTCTGTATAACCTTATAATACGCCTCCAAATCTCCCGGACCATTTCCCATAGCATGTGAGTATTCACACATAATAAATGGTTTATCAAAATCTTTCCTGAAGTATTCATTTATTTCATCTATCGATGGATACATTCTGCTGTATAAATCAATATTGCTATAATCATTCTTACGGTCATGCGGAGCATGAAGTGCTCCTTCATAATGTGTAAGTCTGGAACTGTCAAACTTTTTTGTCCATTCCAATGCCGACTCGAACACACATCCGTAACCTGATTCGTTTCCCATTGACCAAATTACAACACTGCATCTGTTCTTATCCCTTATTACACATCGTTTCACGCGGTCTGTGACACTTGCAGAATACAATTCATTGTCACTGATTTCAGCCGAAAATGCATGTTTATTATAGTCCTCTTCCCATACTGGCGAATACAGTCCGTCTACCCCATGTATTTCCACATCTGCCTCATCCATGATATAAAATCCGTACTTATCGCAAAGATAGTATAACTCCGGCCTTCCTGGATAATGGCTGGTTCTTATTGCGTTCACGTTATGAGCTTTCATCAGTGTCAAATCCTGTTTCATCTGATCGATGGTCACAGCACATCCTGTTGAAGGATTGCTGTCGTGTCTGTTAACGCCCCGAAGCTTAACATCCACACCATTGATAAGCAATACTTTATTCTCTATTCTGATATCCCGAACACCGACTGTTTCAATAAATGTTTCTCCGTTATACTTCATCACTAACGTATATAAATACGGATTTTCTGCATTCCACAATACAGGCTCTAGAATCATAAATGAAATTTTACCGTCTTGCGCCTCCCCTTCCAGGATCTTCTTTCCGGACTGTTCCTGCAGACTGTACTGCACATCCAGCCTGCCGCCGCCTTCCAGATCAACTGTCACAAAAGCCTTATCATACCGATCCACTAATACCGTATGAATAAAATAGTCCCTCAAATGATTGACAGGTCTTTTTAATATGTAAACATCCCTGAAAATCCCAGACATTCTAAATTTATCCTGATCTTCGAAATAAGTTCCATCACACCATTTTAAAACAAACACGGTGATATGATTTATTCCATCAGATAAGGAATCTGTAATATCAAACTCACTGGTAGAATGACTAACTTGACTGTAGCCCGCAAATTTTCCATTTATATATAAATAGAAACAGGAGTCAACACCTTCAAAATTCAGATAACTTTTCGGGTAATCGGAGTCACTTCTATATTCAAATGTCCTGTGATATACACCACACGGGTTTTCTGAAGGCACAAATGGTGGATCAAAGGGAATAGGATAATTAACATTTATGTACTGTCGCTTGTCATATCCATAATTCTGCCAGACAGACGGAACCGGAATCCGTTCCCATTCATGTACAGTTTCGTGAATACTTTCGGGCTTATGGTCTATATCATAAATACTGGAAAAATATAGGAAATCCCACTCGCCGTTTAATTGAAAACATTGAGCTGAGCTTTCTTTTTGTTTCTCAACATCAAGTTCAACCTCCTGCAATGGAATGTAATAGCATCTTGGTTCCATTGTATTCACATGATTAAGTTGAGGGTTTTCGAAATATCTATCCTTAAACACCATACTTTTTCTAACCTTTCACCGCACCTGCCGTCATACCATTTATGATTTGTTTACTGAAAATACAGTAAATGAGAATAATCGGTAACGAAACCATCAGTAAAGCTGCCAGAAACAATGTGTACTCCATTTCTCTACCGGATGAATAACTTTGCACTGCTACAGACAAGGTTCTGTATTGACTGCCGGAACTTAAAACAGTTGCAAAAGCGAACTCATTCCAGCTGGCAAGAAGGGTCAGTATACCCACGGTTGAAATCATCGGTTTGCAAAGCGGAAATATCATGTTCTTTAATAGTTGCCTCATTCCACATCCGTCGATTACAGCTGCTTCCTCTATTTCTTTTGGTATACCATGAACAAAACTCTTGCACAATAAGATTCCCAATGAGATCTGCATCGCAAAATAGGGAAGAATCAGCACAAACCTTGTATTAAGCATACCCAGTACCTTGTATTGCAAAAACATTGGTACAAGAAGGGAATAGAGAGGGATTACCATACCCACAAGAAATATCGCTGAAATAATCTTTTTTCCCCTAAACTCATATCTCTCAAGAAAATAGCCCACAATAATCGACCCTAAACACACAAGAATTACATTTATGACCGAATTAAACACCGTATTAAATGTCGCCGGTATAAGATTTCCCAGTTGAATCGCTTCCCAGAAGTTTCCCCATTGAGGATCAGCAGGAAGTGAGATGGTGTCTTTCATAAACTCAAATTTATCTTTTACCGAGTTATATGCCAGCCAGATCAGCGGAAAAATGCAGGTTATTGAAATTAGCATCGTTGCAATATTTAAGAGAACAGATATTGACTTATTCTTAAGCTGCTTCATCACTGTTCCTCCTTTTCCCGAAATATTCTACTCACGCCGCCGATTAAGATCACACTTAGAATGATCATTCCTATGGATACAGCAGATGCATATGACAATTGTTTTGTCTTGAACGCAACATCATAAGCATATAATGCAGTAACCGTGGAACTCCTTCCGGGTCCGCCTCCCGTCATTGCATAAATTGTATCAAAAAGTTTCATACATCCCGATACGCACAATGTTACGCAAACCGATAGCGTGGGTTTCATCAGCGGAAGGGTTACATATCTTACTGTCTGGCTGTAAGACGCCCCATCAATTTTAGCGGCTTCCATTAGACTGGTATCCACATTTTGAAATCCCGCCATCATTATAATCACATACTGACCAACAAACTGCCAGATCAGCACAATTGCAAGTGAATAAATTACGATTTTGGGATCATCCAGCCAAAGCGGTACAATGTCTTCCATCCCAATCTTTTCCATTATAGCCGATATAAGTCCAATGTCTTTGTTGTACACAATCTGCCAAATCATAGCAACAACAACCGATGACAAAACCGAAGGCAGGAAAATAACCCTTCTGTGGAACCCCTGGAATTTTACTCTTTTGTTCTGCACAACAATCGCAAATACAAAAGCCAACCCAATCTGAAACACGAGCATAAGAGCCATAAATTTCAGGTTGTTTAAAAATGACATCCAAAATGTTTCATCTTTTACAAGCTTGATATAGTTATCAAGTGCAATAAAATCTATTTTGTTTCCTCCCCGCCAGTTTGTAAAACTGATTCCAAATGCCATCAAAAGCGGTATTACAAACGCAATAATAAACAGAAGGAAAAACGGAAGCACATATAAGTATATTGTTTTCGTTTTTACTTTTAATCCAGCATTGTTCACACCATGTTCCTCCTATAAATTCTCCGCCTGTCATGACTGTACCATGGCAGGCGGTTTTCTTACTACTATTTCATATCTATGTATTCTTCATATGCTGTCTGCATTTCATCTGCAAGATCTGCCGGTTCTTTGATCTGCATTAAAACTTCCTGAAGACCTCTCTGATATACATCTTTAACAGAAGCCGGCAGAGAACTGTCCCAGTTCAGGCATCTTGTCACGCCATCCGCATTGGAGACTTCCTGCTCTCTCTGCGTAATAATGTTAAGTTTGCTTGTATCATACTCTACTTTCCACGGTGTGAACATTCCCTGTTCTTCCGCTAATACTTTGCCGAAATCCTCACTGCAAATATAGTTTGCAATAAAATCCATTGCGTAAGGGATTTTCTCCTCATCAATATTGCTTCCCAGTGCAAGTCCCCATGCCGAACTGGATACGACAGAATCATGAGCCTTTGCATTTTCTGCAGGTACCGGCCACAGTGCCACTTGTGTCTCTTCCGCTACCTCCGGAGCGATCTCCACACAGCTGTTGCACTCCCAGTTTCCGGCCGAAATCATAGCAGCTTCCCTGTTCTGATACAGGGCACCTCTCTGGTCATTATCAATGCTTGACAGATTATCATTAAATACCCCTTCTTTGGCAAGTCTCTGGTACTGGTCAAGGGCATCTACAAATTCTTTGTCCGTAAATGCCGCTTTACCATCGCAGGCAAGAATAGAATCGAACCAGTCATTCCCCACAAAGTTATTTACAAATGCACTAAACGCCAGTGAATCTGCCGGCCAAAGTGCCTTATCACCCATTGCCATCGGAATATAGCCCGCATCTGCAATCTTTTTAGAAACATCGATCAACTCATCCAGAGTTTTAGGGAATTCTGTAACTCCAACCTCTTTAAAAATTCCTTCATTATAGAGAATAAACGCATAATGTGCATCTTCCCATGGGATACCGTAAATAGCTCCGTCAGCTGACATCTCTTTGAAGTAACTTTCATCTATTTTATCTGTAATTCCATATTCTTCCGCGTAACTTGTCAGATCAAGAATTGTTCCGATGTCAGCATAATCCGATGCCATTGAGCCATTCACCATGCAAATGTCCGGCAGTTCCCCTGCCGCACTCCAAGTTTCTGCCTGCAGCAGATATGCATCCGAAGGATAATACTCCTCTTTAATGGTAATCCCAGGGTTGTCTTTTTCGAATGCTGTAATCGCGTTCTGTATGGATTTGTACTGAGCATCTCCTTCGCCCTGGAAGTGTGCATAAACTATCTCCATCTCTTCATTTCCATCTGCTGAGGATCCTTTCTGATCCGCTCCACATCCGGCCAGACCCGCTACCATAAGTCCTGCAAGAACCAAACACATTTTTCGTTTCATCTTTTTTCCTCCATTCTTTTTGATATATTATTTATAACAGTTTTCGCTTTCCATTTATATGGAAAAAAGAACAAAAAAAAATGGAAAAATGAAAACCTTAACAGGCTCTCATTTTTCCAATTTTTCTTCTATATCTATTTCAATTTTTTCTAATAACTCATCTGCTGTCCAATGATTCTTCGGAGCCTCCCTATAATATAACCATAACTTATCTTGATTCAGACTGTATATAGGATCCATATATAGCATAAATTCTCCGACCGTCTTTCCTGTTTCAACATAACTTTTATATAGATATTCTATATCCTTATTTACATTGTCAGGAACATCTTCAAACGCAGGATCACCTCCATTTTCAAAAATCCACATGGATAAATACTCTTTCTGAGACCATTTATCTAGGACTTCTTTGACCACATCAAGATTTTCACTTTCCCTAAATGAAACAAAACCAACTGAAAAATCCAGATAAACTATATTTTTAGACTGATTGTACGCAAAAGGCGGAACAAACATTCCCATATTCAGATTACTATGATGTTGATTCATAACAGGAATCATCGTAGAATATCCAAACACCATTGCCCCTTCCTGATTATTTAGTTTATCTATCATGTCATTGTAATCGATATACATATAATCATTGTTTACATACCCCTTTTCAAACAAGCCTAAATACGTGTCAATCACCTTATAACTCTCTTCGTAATCACCCAATTTTTTCTTTCCAGATAATATTTCTTCAGTTATTTTTTTGCAATTTTTGTCACTGCCAAATGAGAGTGGAAATCCATAGTTCATCCATATCTGTGGAATCCAGTTATCAGCACACAATAAAACTGGAGAAATTCCAAGACTTTTTAGTCTTTCACACACATTATAAAAATCTTCTTCACTCTCCGGAATAGCAATCCCATATTTTTCAAAAATATCTTTATTATATATAATTCCTCCTACACCCGAATTTTTAAGAAATGGAAATCCATATATCCTTCCGTCTGAATATGTTACCTGTTGCGGATTCGTCAATTTTGACACCCATGATTCTTCTGTAAAATCGGCCAAATAGCGGCAGGGATTAATCAGATTGTATATATGTGGAATATTAGCATCTAACATATCCGGATAATCTCCACTGTTTATCATCATCTGAATGACAGATTCTGCCTGATTATCGGGTAAAACACGAACTTTAATTCGAATCCCCTCTTCAACATATAACTTTTTTATCATGTTCTTCAATCCTGTATAATATCTGGATTCCTGAACAATCATAGTAATCTCTTTTTCTTCTCTCTTCTCCTGTATTCCCACGTGCGCCTGAAGCAAATTCCATAAGGAATAACTAATCAAACCTATTCCCAGCAAGAACAGCAGAACTGGCAAAATAATTGCTTTACGTTTCATTGTTTTTCACCTGATTTCTATATTCTGAAGGAGTGATACCAAATTTTCTACGGAACACTTTAGATAAATACAGAGCATCATTAAATCCTACCGCCCTGGCAATTTCCTTCACCGGTAATTTTAGTTCCTGTGCCAACATTTTCCTTGCACATTCTAACCTTAATTCCTGTAGATACTCCATCGGCGACTTTTCATATTTACTGCGAAACACGTCCCTTAAATATGCGGGCACAAATCCAAATATATCCGCCAACTCTTTATTTCCCGTCACACTCTTATAATTATGATCCAAATACTCTTTTATATCCAATGCTAGCTTTTGTTTGTTTCCACTATAATCTTCAACACAAAACATCCTGATAATCATTTTTTCCAGTTTGTCATACAATTCTTCTCTATTATACGAACTTTGTATGATATCGGCAATCTCATCCTCCATTTGATTATACGTATAATTGCTGTTGATTTCCTCTGAGAACCGAAAAAATGCAAGTTTCAGTATTTCAAAAATAACTTTTCGTTCTGCCACGGGATTTAAGATTTTCATTATCAATTCCATCACATGTTCACTTACACGGACTTTTAACACTTCTTTTCGTACCGTCTTCAAATAATGTACGCCATTCTCCATCACGCTCTTTGCTTCTTCTTCATCCATAAGACGGCTTTCTTCGACTCCCATAGCCCCTATCATATATTGATGCAGACGCTTATTGGTTTCAAAAATCGTCTTGTGTGTTTGTTCCTGACCAGCCATGATGATCGTAACCAGATCGCATTGAGACTGATAATCACGGAACAACTTTTCAACTATATTCTTTGTTCTTCCTCCCAGCTTCCGGAATACAATGATCCTTTCATTTTCATATTTGGTTGGAATTATCCATCGTAACTCATCAGATATATACTTATCTAGAAAGGAATTCAGTTGTTCATCTATCCTATTCTGCCCCTCTGTAAACGCGTAATCCTCCCGAAGCATTATGTATGGTCCTACCGTCAGCAAAGCTGCTTCAAATTCTCTATCATCAGAATTATTTATATATGCAGTCTCTTCTTTACTCCGATCAATCCATATCATCCGCTCTACCTTTTGTAGCACCCTCGTCAATTCATTCTTTTTCAGTGGTTTTAACAGGTAATCCAGCACACCACATTGCAGTGCCTCCCTGGCGTATTGAAATTCCTGATATCCGCTCAGAACAATTGTATAAACTGATAATTGCTTTTCCTTCACGAATTTAAGCACTGCCATCCCATCCAATACCGGCATTTGCATGTCAACAAACATCAAATCAAACTTTTCCTCCTGCAAAGCCTCTATTGCTTCTTTTCCATTGACAGCTGTTCTCGTAACATGAAAAGAAGAGTTAGCAGACTCTACCTGCCTGCATATGCTACGAAGAATAGGAATTTCATCCTCAACAACCAAAACACTAATCATCGCATCTGCCCCCCACCGTTATTACTGCTCCATGCCCCAGTTGGCGTTCGATATCAAATATCATGTCACACCCATATGACAAATATAACCTCGTAATAATATTTTTCATTCCCATGCCACCTATTTTTGATTCCTCTCTCCAAGCATCGTTCTTTATACCTTCACCCATCAGTTTCTGCTTGTATTGCATCAGTTCCATTCTCATTTCATCTGAAAATCCCACTCCGTTATCCCTGATTTCAATTTGCCATGTTTTATGATCTGTGTTGCAGATTATCTGCAACTTCCAGGGGAACTCCGTTGCCTTTAATCCGTGTTTAATACTGTTTTCCACAAGCGGCTGTATTATAAAATGTGGAATATGGATATTCTCAACAGCATTTCTTTTCTCAACCGTAAATATCAGATTATCTCCGTATTTCAGATGAAAAATCCACAAATATTTTACGGCACATTCCAACTCATCTCTTACAAGCGATTTATCCTCGGTGACCTCTACCCCATAGCGAATCAGATCTGAAAAGTTCTCACAAATTTCAACAATAGTATTGTAATCTTCCTCTAGTGCGTACGCCTGAATAATAGCTATTGTATTATGGATAAAATGCGGATGGATTTGCGCCTGCAGTGCGTAAAGCTGAACTTTAAGTCTCTCTGTTTTAGCCGCAATCTCCCTTTTCATGCTGTCGTCCAATTTTAGAAACATCTGGTTGAATGTTTCCTGTAATTCTTCAATCTCATTAAATTCCCTGTTATCTATGATTTCACAATTGTTCTTATATTTCATCCGCCTGGTTATGGATTCACATAATTGGACCAAAGGTTCTGCCAGAAATAAACTCAATTTTCTCTGAATGAGAAAATATATCGAGAGAATAGTGATATAAATGCCTAACGTAAAAATCACCGTAAAAAATACAAACCGATTCAACTCATCCCTGCTGTGAAGAACAATGATCCCCACTTGATTATGAAAAGTACTTCCCTGAACCCAAAAATAATTATCCAGATTTTGATCCTTTAAGAAATCTTCGTAGTTCGTATTTGTATTTTCAATTAACTGAGGAATTGTTGAGCCCATAACACGGCCTGTTTCCGCATCATATAAAACAAGCACGCTGCCCGAAAAATCCTGCTGAAGTTTATTCTCTAACTGCTGAACATCAATCCCCACTTCCACGTACCCGATACAATACGGTGTAATATCATCGCTTTTTATCTGTCTTATAATCGTTACTGCTTTATATCCTGTCACTACACTTCGGTTGGTTTCATTCTCGAACATATTGTATACTCGCGGTTTATCAAATTCATTTTCCAGAGACTCAAAAAAATCCTCGTCCCGGGAATAACGAAACTGTTCTGTGTCTGTTTCCTGACCGGCATAAACAAACGAACCCTTTTTATCAAAAATACTTATTCCCGAAATATTTTCCTGATCCAGAATAAAAGACCACAATATCTCGTTTACCCTTTCAGCTTCAATTATATTATTTTCGAAAAATTTATCATAGGAGTCATTTTCTGCCTGCTTCATGATATCTATAACATCCGGATTCAGGCTCACCTGCAAAGCTATTGTATCAAGTGAATTAATAGATGCCTCTATCGTTGTCTCACTTTGTTCAAGTATGTTTTTCATACTATTCATCTGATCATTCTTCTGAGCAGTAATATAATAAAGCAAGAATATTCCAAACACCACAAATAATATTACTGAAATAATAAGAATATTATACGTAGCCAATCGCTCGCTGAAATTTTTTCTTTTCACTTACACTCACCAATAAATCTCTTTCTTTTTCTCAATACTCAATTTCTACTTATAATTTATATGATTTCGGTGTATATCCCATTTTCTCTTTGAAAATTCTGCTGAACTGCGAGGAAGAGGAAAAGCCGCATAACTGAGCGATTTCTGTACAAGAATAATTTTCTTCCTCCAACAGTTTACACGCATTCTGAATCCTTTGCTGCATAATATATGCTTTTAATGACACACCAGTTATTTTTTTAAATTTTTGTCTCAAATAATCATGATTATAGTTCAGTTCTTCGGCAATGTCCGCAATACGTTTCTGAAACAACATTGTAGAATCGATTTCCTTTATTAGTTTATAAATGTCACTGTCTTTTTCACACTGTAAGTTTATCCTCGATAATTCCACAAGTATTTCTGCCGTCTTCATATTACATAATTCGTGATAACTTATCTTTTTCTCAGCATATTCCCTTTTTATCGATTTAAACAACTGGTATACACTCTGGTCTTTTAGTACATACAACCCAGAACGGAATTTTTGTATATATTTCAAACTTTTAAACCGTATACATGTATATTCGGTATAGCAGTCTGCATCATAGTCTTTTACATCCTTACTTTGTGTTAATAGCACGCTGTTAGGTTGATAATGATACGGTATATCATTTATATATATTTTCCCCCGACCACTGTAAAAGTAAATCAATTCATGGCTTACATACGAAAAACCCCGGACGCTTTCCCCTTTCTTATATGAAAGAGTGAAAACCGATTCCAATTGAATATCCACAGTATAACCTCCGATTTATACAAAAAAAAAGCAAAATTTCTACGGAACATTATATCATATACACTATGTTAATGCTAGATTTAAAGAAACAGATATAGAAAGGATGTAAGAAAACATGGAAAAAAACAAAGATTTTTTTGCTCTTGAAGCTGGAAGCGGACTCTTTGAAGCTTCTGATTCTTCTATTGGTCGTATCACCCAGGATTTAAGTGGTAAGACCTGGAAAATGGAAAAAATGAGAGTCGGACAGGGCGTTTCCGAGGGCATTCATCTGTTAAAAAGTGAGCTTTCCGGTAATAACTTCAGCTGGAATGCCGCACAAGTCCCTGGCGATGTTTATACAGACCTGTTTCTTGCCGGGGAACTGGATGATCCTTTTTGGGGAAGAAATATGGGAAAGGCAAAATGGATACAGGAATATGAATGGTGGTATAATCGCGCATTCAATGTAGACAAAAACCTGATTGGAAAAGATATTGAACTAATATTTGAAGGGGTTGATTTTTCTTGCGAGGTCTGGCTCAATCAAAAATATCTCGGAAGGCATGAGGGAATGTATTCCTCTTTCTCCTTTCAGGTAACTGATCTTCTGGATTATTCACAACCACACGTTCCAGTAAACCTTCTTACTGTAAAACTGGATCCGCCTCCAAAAAACCAGCAGAACTTTGCCGGCATGAAACATAATTTTTCCGGAGATTATCTGACCGGACTGATTCCCTTTGGCATCTGGCAGCCTGTTAAACTCGTTGCCACAAATCGGCTCAAGCTTGAGAATTACAGAGTTGAATATGATCTGCACAAAAACGCAGCCACCGCTGTATTTTATATTGAACTTTCTAATTTATCTGATTCTGTATTGGAAGCTGAACTTAATGTTTCTATGACAGGACGGGATCAACAGATCACCCACAGTGAACCTCTATCAGTTTCCCCTGGTACCTCTGTATGCACATTTTCGTTTGAGATAGAAGATCCGCAGCTCTGGTGGCCGTATGAATTGGGAGAACCTTTCCTTTATGATCTTAATATCCTGATTGCAGATGGGAAAAGCATTTTGGACTCTCTTTCTGATAAAACCGGAATTCGTACAATCACCATGCAAATGAATCCTGGTTTTACAGAAGAAGAATCCCGAATTCCCTGGACATTTGTTATAAACGGAAAGCCAATGTTTCTTCGGTCAGCCTGCTGGGGCGGACAGCCATCTTTCTTTTATGGAAGAAACTCTACCCCAAAATACAGAATGTTTCTAGAAAAAGCAAAGGAAGCCAACATCAACAATCTGCGTATTTTTGGTTGGCATCCAGCTGAAACTGATGAATTCTACACCATTTGTGACCAGCTTGGAATCACAGTATGGACAAATTTTTCCTTTGCGACTCAGGAATTCAAGACCGACCAACCATATATTGAAAAAGTAACGAAAGAAATCCAGTCTACGGTGATTAAAAGAAGAAACCATCCATCCAATATCATGTGGATGGGCGGTGAAGAGGTATATTTTACAGAAGCACACGTTGAAAGCGGAAACAAACAGCTTATGGAATATATCGGTGAGGTCACACACCAACTTACAAATACCCCCTATGCAGATGCTTCTCCGCTTAGTTCCCGCGAAGCGATCCGTATGGGTTATGCCACAAAAGAATCAATGCATGCGAACTCACATTACTATGCTGCCGGGGCAATTTTTATGGAAGATTATTATCCTAACCTGGACTATGCTATTATCCCTGAACTCACTGCCGCTTCAGCACCCAATATTGACAGTCTGAAAAAATTTATTCCATCAGACGAACTATGGCCCATGGGACCAAGTTGGGGATATCATGCCGCTGATATAGACGTTCTTAAAAATCTGAATTATGAAGTATTCGGAGATACCTGTACAGGTACACTGGAGGAATTTGTCGAGGCCACACAGATTGCTCAGGGGACCGTTGCTCAATTTGCTCTCGAACATTTTCGGCGTCAAAAGCCCCATGTAAGCGGTGTTTCATTATGTCATTTTATTACCAACTGGCCTATTATTAAATGGGATATCATTGATTATTATGGACAGACAAAAAAATCGTTTGATTACGTAAAGCGTTCTTACCAACCGCTTCTGCCTTCTCTGGAAATCCAGAAGCGAAGGTGGATGCCGAATGAACTTTTCCGTGGCAGACTTTACATTATCAACGATTACTACAAAAACTACCCAAGTCTGACATACAAATGTATTTTTAGAGATTCCGATCAAAATGAACTGTATTCTAACACATTTACTGCATCGGTAACAGAGAACTCATCAACCGCTTATGAGTTTCTTGAATTTAAGCTGCCTTCCGATATTTCAAATTGTTTTTATATACAATTATATCTTTCAGACGGAGATAATGTTTTAAGTGAAAATAACTATCGTCTGCTTGTTGGCGATCAGAAAGCTGCACAGGAAGCTGCATATGGTATGTATAAAATAATGCACCAAAAATCACGCGAATACGGTAAGGGTTATTACAGATATTTCCCAGACATGTTTTCAGATCTTTAAGTATAAAAAAAGCGAGGTGCCCATAATGGGGTTCCTCGCTTCGATTAATAGCGTTTAATCCTCAAAATCACATCAACTGATTTCACATACTATTCTTGGTTTCTGAATTCAGAGGGAGACATCCCTTTCACTCGCCTGAATGCGCTGCTAAAATAAGTATAATTAATAAATCCAACACAATGACTGATTTCGCTGATTTTCATGCTGGAATTTAGCAACAGTTTCTCCGCCTTTTGTATCCTGATATTCAAGATATAGTTCGAAACTGTAATTCCCTCACACCGTGAAAATGCCGTACTCAAATAAGAGGCATTTAGTGCCATATATTCAGAAATCGACGACAAGGAAAGTTGCGGATTCTCATAATTCTGTAAAATATAGTTTTTAATCTTTTGATTATTATTCTCCACCGAACTTAGATTTTCTGTTCTTCTGGAAACACAGATCTCATTAACACGTTTTTTTGCCTTTTGAAACATTTCTTCGATCGAAAGCTCCATAAAATCTTCCTGCAAATATGAATTACATTTCTGATCTTCTTTGGAATTTAACGCATTCTCCTGTTTGTGATACGTAAAAAATAAATGTTCAAGATAAACCCTTACATCAGCCCCTTCGATCCTACGTTTAAGAACGATCTCTTTTTGTCTATCCAAAATCTGATTTACTTCATCCTTTTTCCTTGAAATCAAATTTTCTATAATAGTATCTTCTGATTCAAATAACTCAACAAACACATCAGTCAATATTTTTCTCTCTAGCACCCCCTCCCTATCATTCTTTAAGTATGTGTTATCAAACGACTCAATATATGAATCCAGAATATGTTGGGTTCCTCGATAAATTCCTCCATTCCTTATTCTTAAATTGGAATAGGAAAATTCTGATAATTCCTTTCTAAGATTTTCTTTTAATTGATGAATTGTATATTCCAATCTGTTTTTTTCGCTATTCATTACGCAATACAGCAGCCCATGACTAGAAATTTCAATTTCAGCAAACTGATCAGACGGAAGATATTTTCTCATGATACCCTCGATTTTTTCTCTAAAATTCAACAAAAAAAGTTGTGACTTAATTTCTGCATAATTACATCGAAGATTGATTACACAAAAATATTTGCGGTTTAGAGTTTCTTCCAAAAACTCATAATTTAGCAGATCCCCTTTTTTCTCAGCGCCTTTAAAATGATACTCGATAAAGTGTCTCAAGGGAATATTCTCACCTCCTATGTTGTACTTCTTACAAATTTTCTGTACTTCCTTCTGCAATTCATCCGTATTTATCGGTTTCAAAATAAACGCTGACGCCTCGTACTTCATAGCCTCTTGTACATATTTGAAATCTTCGTATCCACTCACAAAAATAACGGGGACTGAACTCCCCTTTTCACGAAGAGATTTTATCAAATCCAATCCGCTCATTCTTGGCATCTTTACATCACTTATAATAATATCAACAGTATTTTCTTCTAGAAAATGAAGAACTTCTAATCCATTTTTTGCTGTATACACAACAGAACAATCAATTTCTTTCCATAGTATGCCCTTTCTAATACCTTCCCTTATTGTTTTTTCATCATCTGCAACCAGTAACTTTATCACTTTTAGCAATCCCCTCTTCTTGTGTACTATATGGTAAACGCACGACTACTTTTGTATATCTATTCTCTTCACTATAAAATGTTAATCCATAATCGAAGCCAAACAGTATCTTAATTCGCTCATCAATATTATAAACTCCATACCCGCTGGATTCTGTTTTCAGTGGACTTCTTTTTATTAAACTTTCATTTATTTGTTGCAATCGCGTTTTACTCATTCCTCCACCATTATCATAAACAACGATTTCATAATATTCATTATAACATTTTGTATAAATAATTACATACCCCAACTCATCTTTCTTTTTGATTCCATGATAGATAGAATTTTCAACAAGAGGTTGCAAAATCATTTTCGGAAGCATATTATCTTTCAACTCCGGATTATATTTGGTGCGGTATTCCATAATTTCTCCGTACCGATGCTCTTGAATCTGCAGATAACTGGTCACATGTTCAAATTCCTGTCCCAACGTAACCATATCTTCCCCTTTACGCAGAGATGTCCTGAAAAACTGAGTAAACGCCATCAAAATTGACAATGCTCTTTTATTATCATTTAGTCGGATATCCCACGCAATTGTATCCAGCGTATTATATAAAAAATGCGGATTAATCTGAGCTTGAAGAGCCTTATAGTTTGCAAGTCTGAGTTTTTTCTGCTCCTCAATAATTTTGGACGTGTATTTCTGTAATGCTACGATCATTTTATTGAAATTCTGATACAGTTCAACAATTTCTCCCGATGTATTCGGTATGTCCATTTGAACATCATATTGTCCTCTTTGTACTAATTTTGTGCTTTCTGTTAATTTTTTTATAGGCATTGATATTTCATTCGCTTTTTTTATCGAAACAATAATTATAATTGAAAAACACACGAGAAGAAGAATCGTAAACAAGATAATCAAAGATTTCACTACTGATAAAAAGATTTCTGTTTTTGAAATATTACTCACAATCTTCCAACCATTGTTTAATTCTTCAACATATGAAAATTTATTTTCATCCAGCATCTCTTCCGTGGCCTTTCTCTGATCGGAATCAGTTGTATAAATCACATGATTCTCCTGATTCAAAATCGAATACTGCGTAGAATCTTTTTCGCTGTCTTTGCGTAAAATTTCCCAAATCTCATCGCAATCCATTTCTATCAAAACAACGCCATTCATCTCTCCGGTAATATAATCAAGATATGGGCATAAGTATGCAACATAATTCCCTTCCAGGGCTGGTGTAACCAGTGAATGTTTGTATGGCGACAGCCAGATTCCCTGTTGTTTCTCCTGCACATCTTGATACCATTGTACATCTGTATTAAAATACTTGTAAACTGCAGTAGTATTCGACTGATAAACCGTCCCATTTTTCTTAATACAATAGATCCCTTCTATTCCACTGACCGAACTGTTTTTTATATAAGACAACGCTTCGTTTATTTTAAACAGGTCTTCCATTGTATGAGTATGACCATACAATCCTGATCTCATCTCTAATTGCATCATTGATGAATTATGTAAGCTATTTGTTATTTTCTCATTTACATCCTGGAGCATATTAATCTGTAATGCAACAAGTTCTGATTTTTTATTAGAATACGAAACAGCATATTCGAAACTCACATTGTAAAACGAGACACAGCTAATAATTCCGGCAATTACAAGAGGAAAAACTGATACTACAAGAAAAGCTTTCAGTAAGTGCAGAAAAAAACTGTCCGACAGCATCATTTCTCTAAATTTCTTATTTAATGTTATTTTGACCCCCTCCTCAGTTTACAATATCTTCCAATTTTTTCTTTTTATAGTACATCGAATTACACACCACTTATATTATATCACCGATTTTATAAAACGATAGATATATAATAAAAAACCAGGTATAAAACCAAACACTTTATACCCGGTTTTTTAACCATTTATTTTCTATTTTTCGCTATCGACTGTGCAACAACCACTGCCAGAAGAATCAAACCTGTGGCAATGTTCTGCCACCATGTATTAAGATTTCCCTGTAGGTTGAAAATCTGTTTAATGATTCCTAAAATAAGTACCCCGAAGAAAGTTCCTTTTACATCGCCAACACCACCAGTAAGGAGTGTACCTCCAATAACAGTTGATGCAATCGCATCCATTTCCCAACCATCACCGGCACTATATTGTCCGGATCCCAGTCTAGAAGTCATAATAAGTGCAGCAATTGCAGCCATAACACCACTAAGAACATAATTTAAAATTCTTATTCTAGTTCCATTGATTCCCATCATTTTTGAGGCTGAAAGATTTCCTCCAACTGCATAATTATGTCGACCATATCTGGTGTTTCGCTGTACAAACATACATATTGCAAAAACCACCAAATATATGAGAATGGTATTCGGAACGTACGGAATCAATTCTCCATGTCCAATGGCCTTAAACACCTCTGTACATCCGGCTGTCGAAACAGACTTACTGCCAGTAATAATATGAACAATTCCTCGAACTCCAACCATTGTAGCCAGTGTGGCAATAAAGGGAACAATATCCATTTTTGCAACCATAAATCCATTTAAAAAGCCCCAAAAGATTCCCACTCCAAATGTTACCGCAAATACAATAAGAATATTCTGAGATGACAATTTGGCTGCAATAACTCCACAAAGTGCCATAACAGATCCAACAGAAAGGTCAATGTCTCCTGCTATTATCACGAAACTCATTCCAAAAGCCAGAAGTCCTATCATTGTGTTTTGAACAATTAGATTTTTTATAAAATTATATGTAAAAAATTCTTCATACCTCAGGGATGCAAAGATAAAAATCACTGCAAAAATCATGAATGTACTATTATTCTTTACAAATAATAAAACAGTATCTTTTATATTCTTTTCTTTCGCCATTACGCCACACCCCTTTTTCTGCTCTGTAAAAATCTTTGTCCATATAAGGCTACCACAATAACAATTGCTTTTAATGCAAGAGAATACTGATAGGAGATATTATTCATATTGACCATCGTCGTCAGCACCTGAATGATGATAACTCCAAATATTGTTCCTACAATATTTGGTTTTCCTCCAATCATACTTGTGCCGCCGATCGCAACAGCTGATATCGCGTCCATTTCAATCGCTTTTCCGAGCGTGTTGGCATCTGAAGCGTACAGACGTGCCGTCTCAATAATTCCTGCACAGCTGGATAAAAGTCCTGTCACCGCATAAATACTCACCAGAACCATAAGTGTGTTAATGCCGGAAAGTCTGGATGCCTCTCTATTATCTCCTACTGCCTCTATTTTAATTCCAAATATTGTTTTAGAGCTAATAAACCATATTATCACAATAAAAAATAACATAATAAGAATCTGTATTGGTAGATTTCCGAAAATTTTTGCTCTTCCAATCTGTGCATAGGCATCATTGTCAAATCTAAGGATTTTAGAATCATTTAGGATCTGAGCTACGCCTCGTAATCCAATCATTAATGTCATAGACACAATCATCGGTTGGATGTCAAATCGTGCAACTAAAAATCCAATCAAGGCTCCCGATGCAATACCTACTAACATTCCTCCAGCCATAGCTGTCAACAAACCGTAATCCAGCAACTTGACTGATACCATAGACGAAAGCGCCATAACAGATCCAACAGAAATGTCTATTCCTCCAGATGCAATTACCCACGTCATTCCAAGTGAAATCAGTAAAGTAGAAGTCATCTGAATCACTATATTAGAGATTGTTGTTATATTAAAAAAATTCGGAGTAAAAATAACATTTATAATAATAAGCAATAATGCAACTATCAAGGCCGAATAATCAACTATAAAATTATACAAGTTTTTATTTAATACCTTTTTTTTCCCCATATCGTTCTCCATTCTACTTATTATCAAGATTAACTTCCATAACAAGAGCTACTACATCTTCAGTTTCACAGTTCAAAAAAGAATGTTCACTTCCCGGATTTATCATAAAAACACTGTGAGGTGGCATATGGATTTCGTTTCCGTCTGCGATCATAACAGCATTTCCTTTTTCAATATAGTAGAACTCTTCTGAATTAACATGTTTGTGCATTCCTATACATGTTCCTTGGGGCAAAACCAACCGATGTAAAAAGTTGACATCCGATTCAAAATCATCTGGATTACCCGGGAATCCAACGCCCTCCTGGTTTCCAAGCAATTGTACTACCTCCAGGACTCCTGTTCCTCCATGCGCTCCTTCCACTTTTGAGACGGGCAGTTCTTCTAGCTTCCTAACAAAATACCCCATACCAATTGATCTCCTCTCCCTTATTCCTTAGCTATGGTCTGCATAATAGATGCTTCACTGATTCCTTCATACTGTATTTCTCCTCTGGTCTTTCCATCTTTGATCACTTGAATGCGATCACATGTCTGAACCAGTTCTTCCAGAATAGAGGAAATAACCAGCACACTCATCCCCTGTTCTGACAACTCACATACCTTATCCAGGATCTCTTGTTTTGCACCCACATCAATTCCTCGAGTAGGTTCATCAAGAATCAGCAAGGAAGGATTAGCACACAGCCACCGTGCGATCAGAACCTTCTGCTGGTTTCCTCCGCTTAAACTGATAATAGGATCCTTTTCATTCCCTATTTTTATTTTCAACATTTCAATGTATTTTTGAACCAGAGCCTTTTGTTTCCTCTTGGAAATAACCCCCCATTTTGAGATTGATTTCAAACATGCAAGGGTAAGATTATTGCTTATTGACATATTGGGAATAATTCCCTCTACTTTTCTGTCCTCTGAGCAGAAAGCAATTCTGTTTGAAATTGCATCTCTCGGAGTATTGATTTTTACCGGTTTTCCTTCTATTTCAATTGTCCCCTCTTTGCATGTATCTGCACCAAAAAGCAGCCTTGCCAATTCCGTACGTCCAGCTCCCAGAAGTCCTGCAAGCCCCAGCACTTCGCCCTTCCTGATTTTAATACTTTGTTCAATTACCTTGGGGAATTTTTTCATTCCTTTGGCTTCGAGGAAAATTTCTTTAGGACTACGATCTGACAAACAGACTTTTGTTTGTCCCATTACATCACTGGCGTTTCTTCCTATCATCTTTGATACCATATCCAGTTTATTTGTTTCTTCTATTTTGCATCTATGAACAAGTTTTCCATCCTTCAAAATTGTGACAGTGTCACATGTTGCAAAAACTTCATCTAGCCTGTGAGTAATAAAAATGACCGCAATCTTATCTCTTTTTAATTTTTCGATAACTTTAAACAGCACTTCAACTTCTGAAGTATCAAGCGATGATGTTGGTTCATCCAAAACGACAATCTGTGATTTTATGGAGATGGCTCTTGCTATTGAGACCATCTGCTGCATGGCTGTGCCTAAACTTGAAAGTTTCGCAGTAACATCCAATAAAATCCCCATCGATTTCAAAATTTTGTCAGCTTCTTTATAAGTATTTTTCCAATCTATAGAGCCTTTTTTCATCATTTCCCGGCCCATAAATATATTCTCGCCAATACTTAATTCCGGTATTAAATCCAGTTCCTGATATACTGCGCTGATGCCATTATTATTTGCTTCGTATACACTGTGAAAATTAACTTCTTTCCCACTTAATACAATACTTCCTGAATCTTTTCCAATTACGCCAGTTAGTATTTTTATTAATGTTGATTTTCCGGCACCATTTTCTCCCATCAAAGCATGAACACTGCCTTCTTCTACAATAAAATCAACACCATCTAATGCTCGTACTCCCGGATATATTTTTGTTATTCCCTTCATTTCCAATACTTTTTTTTCACTCATATTCCGCTCCTTTTTTGCAGAAAAGTGGACCTGCTCAGCAAGGTCCACTCCATAATTTCAAAGCCTTTTAAAGTTTCTAATCATTAGAAAACGAGGGACTCGGATTCATCCACATTTTCTTTTGTAATAACCTGATCCGGAACAATCGTTTCCTTCTGAACTGTCTCTCCGTCAAGAATTTTTTGAATAACCTCGAATACTGTCGGTCCATGTTTAGGCGAACATTGTACAGTTCCCAACATTTCACCAGATTTTACAAGCTCCCATGCTTCCTTCTGTCCATCAATACCTACTACCTGAATATCTTCTCCTGGAGTCAGGCCTGCGTCTTTAATTGCCTGTACAGCTCCAAGTGCCATTTCATCGTTGTGGCAGTACACAGCATCAATAGCATCTGGTCCCTTAGCCTGAAGGATATTTGCCATAGCATCCATTGCCTCTTGCCTGGAAAAATTAGCTGTCTGCTCCACTACAATTTCCATATCAGGATATTGCTCAGCCATTACATCACGGAATCCTTTCTCGCGCCCCGCAACAGAAGACGTTCCTTCTATCCCTCGCAATTCTACAACCTTTGCATCCGGTATTTTCTCTCCGATAAGCTCAGCACATCTTTCTCCTTCCCATGCCTGATCAGAATAAACCGTGGTTACATATTCTCCCTGAGTTGTTCTTGCTGACAAAATAACCGGAACTCCCTTTTCCGCCGCCTCGTCAAGAACTGCTTCCAATCCTGTATCTTCCATAGGAGCAATAACCAAAATATCAAGATCTTTTGCCAACATGTCCTCTATATTGGCTACATGCGTCGCCATATCATCATTAGCATCTGTGTATATGTAATTCACACCATATTCATCTGCACTTTGCTGCATACTTTCCGTTAATGCAACCATCCAGGGATTTGGATTTCCGCTCTGAGCAAACCCCACTGTAAGATCCGGACCAATTTCTTTTGGACCGGAGCTTTCCTCTTTAGAAACCTCATCAGCTTTCACCGTGTTACCGCATCCTGCTACCATTCCAACTACAAGTGTTGTTGCTGCCATAACAGCAAAAAAGCGTTTTACATTCTTTGTTTTCATAATCGTCTCCATTCTTTTTTATTTAGCGTGCACTACTATTATGTTTTTACTTTATCTCAATTATGTATTTTTTTATATAAACAAATTTTAGGTATGGTTTAATTTTTTCTATCTTTTAAATTTCACCATTTACATATCCTCCATTTCTATAATATCTTTTAGATACCATTTTTTATATAAAGTTTAATAGTTACTTTATTCCATCGGCTTAGTTAAGCCCATGATATAATTGGCCTGGTGTCAATCAGATGATAGTTCTTTTTTTCTCCTGTTGAACTCCCAGTGAGTTGCTTCATAGTAAGTCAGTTCCCCTGACATGGAAGTTAGCTTCAAACCTGCTGGCTGTCTGCGTTTCGGTAGAATCAACAAAGAGGTTTATATGGAGGACTACCGCTACAAAGCCCTTCAAAGCCTTACCAGAGCACGCTATTACGCTGTTACCAACCTCACCAGAGAAAAACAACGTTTTATAAATGTGCTTTTCAAGAAGTATTCTACTATGACGCAGAAGAAGGTATTTTCAGATACCTTCAGCACTACCGCCCTTGCCGTCTACGAAGAATTCGAATTCGCAGAAGCATTGGAAAAAATGGACTTACAAGAACTAACTGCATTTATCATTGAAAAAGGAAAGAACCGTTTCCCTGATCCTGATGCAGTAGCCAAATCCATTCAGAAAGCTGCCCTTGCGAAATATGCTGGTCTCGCCTGGCAACAGCACCAATCAGGTAACTTTGAAGCCCAGACAACCAGAATGATTCATTCCAGCAACCGATTTTTAAAGTATTATCTGTGTGAAGCAGCCTTTTCCCTTGTAAGATGCGACAAGGAATACCGCGACTTCTATAACCTCAAGTACAAAGAAGTAAACAGATTTCAACATAAACGTGCACTCGCATTAACTGCCCGTAAATTTGTGCGGCTTGTCTTTGCACTGTTTAAAGACAATCGCTTATACCGTTCAGCAGAATAGATGAATCTTCTGCTGATGAGTCAGCCCTGCTTATTTTTCAAAAGTATGGTCGACAGGGCTTAGGTAGATGTTTTTTGTCTTTATGAAATGTGGAAAAAATAAAATATTTGTTTTTCTTTTTCATCTTGACATATCACCGCTGGACTTTCCTAAAAATTTAATAGCCATCTTCTCATATTGAGAGTAAACGCAAAATAGCAAGTACCTGTTCAAAATCATTCAATGTGAGATAATAGACTCATCACTACAAAGTCCAAATAGTTTAGTACTCAACTTTTTAGACTTTATCACAGGAGGTGAGTCATGAAATCTCACACAAGTTTAGTTGCGCAGCAAACCTGTCTGAGTGAATGGGCTGATCTGATCAGAGACTGTCAAAACCGTCCACAAGGAATGAAGATCAATGAATGGTGTCAGCTGCATGACATTACAAAAGCGAGTTATTACTGGAGGCTCCGAAAAGTCCGTGAGGCTTACCTGAAAACTGCAGAGCAGACACAAACATTTGTAGAAGTTCCTTCTCCTGCAATCCATCCGGTAAATATGACATCGGAACATAAAATTGCTGCCGTGATCAGAGGTAGAAATCACCTTACTTTGGAAATCACGGAGCAGGCATCTGCCTCATTTCTAAAAACACTTTTGGGAGTGATCAGCAATGCTCAATGATGGCTCTGGGTTCAAAAAAGTGTATCTGGCGACCGGATTTACAGATCTGCGCAGAGGAATTGATGGTTTAGCCAGAATTATACGTTTTCAGTTCCAGTTGGATCCGTACGGTAAGAATACATTATTCTTATTTTGTGGCAAACGCACGGATCGCATAAAAGGACTTATCTGGGAAGGAGACGGATTTCTCCTTTTATTAGAAGAGAATTATTATTCGAGATAATCTCTTGGAAAGTCCAGAAATTAAGACTTTCAGAGAAATCTTCTCGAATAATGATGTATCATTGGACTTACTAATATAAGACGGAGGTGTCCAATGAATAATACCCAAATACCTATTGATGAATTGTATGATCAACTAACTTTAATACTTCAAGAAGAAAAGTATGCAAAAAGCACGATACAACTGTATCAGGAACATGTAAAACGAATCAAAAAATTCATGTTAGCTAATAACATAACTGATTATTCTTCATCAGTTGCAGATCAATACTACAAAAAAGAAGTTGAATCAAGAGATTACAACTATACGACGAAACGTTTTTTCAGGACAGTCATTCGAAGATTAAATAATATCTGTTCTGGTACAGGTTTCGTATATTCCGTTCCACGAAAAGATTTGTCTGTTCCAGAGCAATATCACGCTATTAAGGCGGATTATCTTGAACATTGTCGCAAGATAGGAAATCGTCCAATTACTCTAAAGACTAAAGAACGCTTGTTATATTTATTCCTTACTTATCTGGATGAAAACAATTGTAAAAGTCTTGAATACATAAATAGTTCTGAAATCATTCAGTTTTCAGTGAATCTTAAGAATAAAGAATTCTATCCTGAACTAAGAGATTTTTTAAGATATCTTTTTGCACAAGGATACATTGAAAAAGATTTTTCAACATTAGTTCCTAAATTCAATCGTGGTATACGTATTCCTGAAACTTATGATATCTCTGAAATCATCGAGATCGAAAATGCTGTAGACCGAACTTCTTCTATCGGAAAACGAGATTATGCGATATTGCTTCTCGCTTCGCGATTAGGAATGCGTGCGGGAGATATTGCCTCGCTTAAATTAGATTCTCTTGATTTCAAAAATCAGCGTATCTGCTTTATCCAAAATAAAACGGGAAGTGTTTCAGAACTTTACATGGT
>ERZ791852.541-NODE-541-length-28181-cov-5.486952_pt1 | contig 28181 bp, 29 predicted proteins | sample MGYA00510287_ERZ791852 | MGnify/ENA primary metagenome ERZ791852 (study PRJEB30046, sample SAMN00715257) | human gut metagenome | study: EMG produced TPA metagenomics assembly of the A metagenome-wide association study of gut microbiota in type 2... | reverse complement strand
CCGCAGCCAGCTGGTGCGCATCCCCATGGTCAAGGGCGACAACTGCCGCATGGAGCTGCGCAGCCCGGACCCCGCCTGCAACCCGTATCTGGCCATTGGCCTGATCCTTGCCGCCGGATTGGACGGCATTGAGCAGCGCATGGTCTTGCAGCCGCCGGTGAACCGCAACCTGTTCGATTCCGCCGAAGCCAAGGGACTGGGGCTTGAGACCCTGCCCGCCACCCTTGAGGAGGCGGTGCAGGTGGCCGAGGAGAGCGAGTTCCTGCGCCGGGTGCTGCCAGAGGGGCTTTCTAAACGCTATTTCTCGGAGGAGCTCAAGCGCTGCGCCGCACTGCGGAGTGCGCCTGACCGGGCCGAGCACGAGCGCGTCTACTATTTTAACGCCATCTGATCCCTGCCAGCGCAGGAGAAAGGAGTGCGGAAAATGGGACGCGCACTGATCGTAAGCGCCGGTGCCAACTCCAACGAGTATATTGCCGCGCGGCTGTCCGAGATGGGTTACAGCCGCCCGGTGATCATTCCCAGCGGAGCCGAGGCACGGCGCAGAATGTCGGAATCTGATTTTGAGTTGATCGTGGTCAACGCTCCCCTGCCCGATGAGTTCGGGCACGAATTGTGCATCACCGCTGTGGAGCAGACTGATGCCGGTGTGGTCTTTCTGGTAAAGGCCGCACAGGCTGAGCAATTGCTTGCCCCCCTGAACGAGCAGGGGGTGCTGCTGCTGAGCAAACCCTTCACCACCCCGTTGTTTTTGCAGGCCATGCACATGGCGGCTGCCGGCAACCACCGCCTGCAGCGACTGCGGCAGGAAAACGCCCGCCTGCAGGACAAGATCGGGCAGCTGCGGCTGGTCAGCCGGGCAAAGTGCTGTCTGGTAGAGCACGCCCACATGACCGAGGCCGAAGCGCACCGCTACCTTGAAAAACAGGCTATGGACACCCGCCGCGACCGCGCTGAGGTGGCGCAGGAGGTGCTGGAAGAGTACGCTGACAGAAACGAATGAGACATAGGGCTTCGCCACGCACCCGCAGGGAAAGGGGTGCGCCGAGAGCGGGCCTTTTATGGGAGAGTTTTATTCTACAACAAAGGAAGGTATATTTTTATGGCAAAATTTATTTTTGTGACCGGCGGCGTGGTCTCCGGTCTGGGCAAGGGCATTACCGCTGCATCTCTGGGCCGGCTTTTGAAGTGCCGCGGCCTGAAGGTGGCCAGCCAGAAGCTGGACCCCTATGTGAACGTGGACCCGGGCACCATGAGCCCGCTGCAGCACGGCGAGGTGTTCGTGACCGATGACGGCACCGAGACCGATCTGGATCTGGGACACTACGAGCGCTTCATCGACGAAAATCTGAACAAGTACTCCAACCTGACCACCGGCAAGGTGTACTGGAACGTGCTGAACAAGGAGCGTCAGGGCGCTTATCTGGGACAGACGGTGCAGATTATCCCTCACATCACCAACGAGATCAAGAGCTACATTTATAATCTGGCCTCCTCTACCGAAGCCGATGTGGTCATTACCGAGATCGGCGGCACCACCGGCGATATCGAGAGCCAGCCCTTCCTTGAAGCCATCCGTCAGGTTGGTCTGGAGCAGGGACGGGAGAACTGCTGCTACATCCATGTGGTGCTGGTGCCCTACATCTCCGGCTCGGATGAATACAAGTCCAAGCCCGCGCAGCACTCAGTCAAGGAGCTGCAGGGCATGGGCGTAAGCCCCGACATCATCATTCTGCGCGCAGACGGCAGTGTGGGCAGCGATATCCGCCGCAAGATTAGCACCTTCTGCAACGTCAAGCCCGAGTGCGTCATTGAGAACCTGACCATGCCGAGCCTGTACCAGTGCCCGCTGATGCTGCACACCAACGGTCTGGACGATGTGGTGGTACAGCAGCTGCACTTGGATGTTCCCCCCGCCGACCTGACCGAGTGGAAGCAGGTGGTCTCCCGCATTGCCACCCGCAGCAAGACCTGCACCATTGCACTGGTGGGCAAGTATGTCAAGCTGCACGACGCATATCTCTCGGTGATGGAAAGCCTGTATCATGCCGGGTTTGAGAATGACAGTCAGGTGGAGATCCGCTGGGTAGAAAGCGAGGATCTGACCGATCAGGCCGCCTGCAAGGAGGCCTTTGCGGATGTGGACGGCATCATCGTGCCCGGCGGCTTTGGCGACCGCGGCATCGAGGGCATGATCCAGGCAGCCCAGTACGCCCGCGAGAACCATGTTCCCTGCTTTGGCATCTGCCTTGGTATGCAGATCATGGTCATTGAATTTGCCCGCAATGTGCTGGGCTACAAGGACGCCAATTCCAGCGAGTTCACCCCGGACGGTGCCCACAATGTCATCTCCCTGATGCCGGACCAGCAGGGCAATATCCCCAAGGGCGGCACCATGCGTCTAGGCAAGTACCCCTGCACGGTGAAGCCCGGCACCAAGATGGCCGAGTGCTACGGCGAGAACGAGATCTGGGAGCGTCACCGCCACCGCTATGAGTTCAACAACGACTTCCGGCAGGAGATGCAGGACGCCGGGCTGGTCATTTCCGGCACTAGCCCGGACGGCCATCTGGTGGAGACTGTGGAGCTGCCCGGCCGCGACTTCCATCTGGGTGCACAGTTCCACCCGGAGTTCAAGAGCCGCCCCAACCGCGCACATCCCCTGTTCAAGGGCTTTATCGCCGCTGCGCTGCGCTACCGCGCTGCCGCCCAGCGGGATATGCTGCATCTGTAATAGCATAATATAACGGCAAGGCCGCAGCACAAAATACCGTGCTGCGGCCTTGCTTTATGTAAGACGATTTTAAATGCTTTCCGCGCCGTCCTGTCTGGCGTGATTTGCCTGCTTATTCTCGTACATCCGCTGGTCGGCGATATAGCGCACCTGCTGCACGTCCACGCTTTCGGCGGGGTACAGGGCGTAGCCGCAGCTGGCACCCACGCTCACGGTATTGCCGTCGATCTCGTAGGGCACAGCGACCATCTCACAGATCAGGTTCATCTTGCTGGCGCAGGCCTCCGACTCCATCGGGCCGAGCAGCAGCAGAGCGAACTCGTCGCCGCCCAGACGGAAGGCGTAGTCCCGGCTGCGGATGCAGCCCTGCAGCCGCTGGGAAACGCCCTTCAGCAGCTTATCGCCCACATCATGGCCGTAGGTATCGTTGACCGGCTTGAAGCGATCCAAGTCCATATAGAACAGCGCAAAAGGCTGGCTGTGCTGCTCCAGCACCGTCAGTACCCGGTCGAAGTAGCGCTTGTTCAGCAGACCGGTCAGGCCATCGGTGTTGGCAAGGCTTTGCAGCAGGTGCTGCTTGCCCATATCCTGCACGATCATCATCACACGGGTCAGGCGATTTTCCTTCCACGCCATGGGAACGACCGTCATCATGAAAAATGCGCTTTTATCGCGGGCGGCATATTCCAGCTTGAGGGAGTCGTTGTCCGTTTTGATGAGCCTGCGCAGGTTTTCCGGGGCCAGCATCTGGGGGATCTTGGCGTTTTCGCTGTCGGTCAGAACTACATACTTGCGCGATATTTGCTCCAGCATCTGCTGGTAAGAGCCCTCCGGTTGGTACAGCGGCTCTCCGCGCCGCTCGTGGTACTGGTAGCGGTCGCGGTCCAGATCGCACACTGCAAAACGCTCCACAACGCGTGCCATGCCCGCAAACATCATATCGCTTTTTTCCCGGCGGCGCTCCAGCTCCCGACGGCGGTTGCGCTCCGCGTCACGCTGGATCTTTACCACGCCTGCCATGATCAGAAGCCCCAGCAGTGCGATGACTAAAATAGTAGCGTTTTGCACCCTGCGCATCCCGGAATCCACCACCCCGGTGGGTACGATGCCGATGATGCTCCAATCCAGAATGCCCAGCGGCTGATAGATCAGGTAATATTTCTGCCCGTTCATGGTGAACAGCACACAGCCCTCGCCGCCCTGCGGCAGGGTCTGCACCATGGTGTCAAAGTAAGGCTGATCCACGCTGGCGTTCTGCCGTAAGTAATCAAACAGGTTGGTCATCTGCTCGGTGATCTCGGTCTTTGTCTCGGTGGAAAGCACGATATCGCCGTTTGAACGCACGATATAGCAATCGCTCTGTCCCTCATAGACCATGCTGCCCAGCAGCTTTTCCAGCACGGCGTTATCGTAGCTGACCGCCAGCGCCGTATAGGTGGTGTCACCCAGCTGCAAGGGCTGTTCCATAGGCATGGCAAACATGATCTTGCGGATGCCCTGACTGGAGATATAGCTGGAGATCACCGGAGCATTTGCAGTATACAGCTCCTCAAAAGTTGCCCTCATATGCTCTGCTGTGCCCTGCCGCCCGGCGGTGGTCCAGAACTCGCACTGCTCGTTGAACAGGTAAAAATCCGTGTATTGCCAGGTAGCCTTTTGGGCGATATACTCCTGCCACTGCCCCTCCTGCTCTCCCAGCTCCGCAAGGGTGCCTAGGTAGCTGTCCCAGTCGTTCAGGATGTTCCAGTTCCGCTGCGCAAACATGGTAAAGGTCTTGGCAGACTGCCCATAGGTGGAAAGCAGGTTTGCCGTGCTTTCCTGATAGATCTGCTTCTGGGTATAGGCACTGTAAGCAAGGATGCCAACCAGCAGCGCCAGCAGCATCCCTGCTATGAGCAGTATATTTATTCGTTTCTTCTTCATAAGGTCAATTTCCCCCCGACTGCCCCGCAGCCAAACCCCTTCACAATACGTTCTTCCAAAGGCTTTATGCCAAAGCGCTGTGCACAGTTTTTTGCAAAAAGTGTACAACCGCTGCGTGTCAGTTCCCGCATAAACCGACACTATCCCTAATAACATTATACCATTCCGCAAAAAAGCCTGTCAACACATCCCCGGGGCGATTCGTGTCGTTTCAAGGGCGATTCACGCAGATTTGCTCTGCTTTTGCCGCTTAAAAAGACAAAAAGACCCGCAGACCGCGCCTGAACTTTCAGGGCCGCTGCGGGTCTTTTTGCTGGTGCAGAAGAAGGGACTTGAACCCTCACTCACTAGGAACTGGTGCCTAAAACCAGCGTGTCTGCCATTCCACCACTTCTGCTCATAGAAAAAAGGCAAGTCAAAAACCGACTTGCCTTCTGGTGCGAGGGAGGGGACTCGAACCCCCAAGGATAAACCACACGCACCTCAAACGTGCGCGTCTGCCAGTTCCGCCACCCTCGCACAACTATAAAATTGTTGCAATCCTGGATTTCTGAGGCTTGAAACCGTTGTTGCGGACTGCTTGAATATACTACCACATTACCCCGGGAAAGTCAAGCGATTTTGATAGAAATTTCCTCGTTTCATATTCAACGGTTTCCCGGTGCATACTAGAACAAATTATCACCGGGGAGGCAGGACCGTGAAACGACGCAACAGAGCATACCGATTGCTGAGACTGACAGCAGTATATCTGCTCCTGCTGCCGTTTCTGCTGCTGGGTTGGCTGTACAGCCGCCTGCCGGATCGTGTTTATCTGGAACCCGGGCAGGCCTTGCTTTTGCCCCGCTTTGGCTGGGTGGAACCTATGGGGCTTCACGGCAGCCAGAATGCGGCCAGTACCCAGGTCGTGGGCAGTTACCAGACCACTCTGTCACTGGGCGGATGGCTTCCCATCAAGAATATCCGCACGGTGGTCACGGAGCGCGTGCAGGTCACGGTCTGCGGTACGCCGTTCGGGGTCAAAATGTTCTCCGAGGGGGCACTGATTGTAGGCTTTTCCGATATCGACAGCCCCGGCGGGAGCACAGTGAACCCGGCAAAGGCAGCGGGACTGCGTCTGGGAGACCGCGTGATCCGCATTGGGCAGATCAGGACGGAAAACAATGATGCCGTGAAGGAAGCGCTGGAGGCCGCCCGGGGAAGCGCCGCAGAGGTCATCTATGTCCGCAGCGGGCAACAGCGCAGCACCACCCTGACCCCTGTCTGGGATGCTGCTGCCGCCCAGTGGCGGGCAGGCATGTGGGTGCGGGATTCCTCCGCCGGTGTGGGCACTCTGACCTTTGTTGATCCGGAAAAGGGTGTCTTTGCAGGGCTGGGGCATCCCATCAGCGACGGCGACACCGGCGAAAGCATCGCTCTGCGCAGCGGGGAGATCGTGCCATGTGAGATCACCGGGTGCAGCATGGGCACTGTGGGCAGCCCAGGGGAGCTGAAGGGGAAATTCCTGAGCGCCCATGCCATTGGCAGCATCCGGATCAATGGAGAAAACGGTGTTTATGGCACAACACGGACAGGCTTTTCCGGGCAAACCATGCCGGTGGCGTTTGCGCAGGAGGTCGAGACGGGGGATGCACAGATCCTGGCTACCGTCGCCGGGGAAACGCCCCGTACCTACCATGTCCGCATCGAGAAGATCAGCGATGCCGACCCGCGCCGCAATATGGTCGTCCGGGTGGTGGACAAAGCCCTGCTTGCCCGGACCGGCGGCATTGTGCAGGGGATGAGCGGCAGTCCCATTTTGCAGAATGGGCGGCTGGTCGGTGCAGTGACCCATGTTCTCGTCAACGACCCGACACGGGGCTATGGAATTTTCGCGCAGACCATGTTGGAACAGGCTGAACAGGTTGCAACGGCGGAAAAATGAGCAGATTTGGTAAAACAAAATAGGCTGATTCGACTGAAGATTCCATAATATGGCAAAAATAACAGTTGAAATCCATGGGAATTTATGGTAAAATTAGAGACGTAAGGAAAACCGCACACATTGGAGGAATGAACGATGGACAAGATCAAATTTTTGATGTCGGATACTGGCGCAGAGATCACGGCAGCCTGTCGTGAAGCTTTGGAGCAGAAGGGCGTAGAGGTGACCGTGGTGGAAAAAGACGGCCTGAAGGTCCTGCAGAAAATGCTTGCAGTGCGGCCCCAGGTGGTGTTGTTGGATGCTTTTATGCCCGGGCTGGATGCGCTGGCTGTGAAACAGAAGTACAATGCAGCCGGTGAGCGTCACACCTCTTTCTTTGTGACGGGGGCGTTCCAGAGCGAGGAAATGGTGCAGGAACTGTTGGACGAGGGCTTTGCTTACTACTTCGTCAAGCCCTTTGACGAGACGGTTCTGGCAAGCCGCGTGCTGAAGGTGGCTGCCGGGCAGGAAAAGCGCATCCTGCACACCAGTGTGGACAGCGATGAACTGACAGTCACTGAAATCCTGCACCAGATCGGCGTTCCCGCCCACATCAAGGGCTATCAGTTTTTGCGGGATGCCATCCTGCTCACCATGAACGAGCCGGAGTACATCAACGCTGTGACCAAGCGCCTCTACCCGGAAATTGCCAAGAAAAACGGTACCACTGCCAGCCGGGTGGAGCGGGCCATCCGCCATGCCATTGAGGTGGCGTGGGACCGGGGCGATGTGGATACCCTCAACAGCTACTTCGGCTATACCATCCACAACCTGCGGGGCAAGCCCACCAACAGCGAATTTATCGCGATGATCGCTGACAAAATGCGGTTGGATAAGAGGCAGAGAGCAGTGTGATGGATGCACATGCCGACGTGATATTTTGTGTGCACATCTGGCAATTCTGGGAGGCTGAAAAATGTTTATCGCTATGGAATTATAGAATTATGGATTCCGTAGCGATAAACAGAAACCTTCCATAGCAATAAACCTTCTGGATTCATTGAGCGGCAGCGGATGATCCAGGAGGTTATTTTTATGTTGGAACGTGATGCGGAACTGTTCATAGAGCACTGTGAATTGAAGGGGTTGAGCCAAAAGACGATTGGAAGCTACGAACAGACGATGCGATTATTTATTGGATTTTCCAACGAACAGGGGATCGTGCAGACGGAGAAGGTGACGCACATGATGGTACAGAACTATATTAGCGTCAACTAATGTGGTTGAACGAGGGTTGATAAAATGACTGCTCTATGATAATCTAAACAATAGAAACAGGAGGTAAGGGACGTTGCGGGAAACTGAAGCACAGAAGCGTGAACGGCATCATCAGGAAGACCTTCAGCGATTGAGAGGGTTCCGGCCTATCGACGATACGTTTATGCGCGGGATGTTCAAGGATACTATTCCATTGGCAGAACTGGTGCTCCGCATCATTGTGGGTAAACCTTTTCATCACGGAAAAAGATTACTATAAGGCCGGAAAACCTGTATATGTCGTTCAGAACATGAACCTGACATTAGGAGAGCCATTTGAAGACGGAACTCATATTCTGTATGTCAATGGCGAGTACCGTGGCGATTCGGACATCGGAAGACTGATGCATGATTTCAATTGTACCAGTGCAGAGGATATGAACTTTGACCTGATGGCAGAACGAACGCGCTACTTGAAAGAAAACCCGAAAGGAGTGGGCAGCATGTGCAAGGCTATGGAAGAATTGAGAGTTGAAAGCTATGCCGAGGGAAAAGCTGAAGGCGTAGAAATCGGTAAAATGGAACAGGCAAAAAAGACTGCCTTGAAACTCAGTCGGAAGGGAAATTCCGTAGAAGAAATCGCAGACCTTCTTGGCTATGATGTTGATACTGTAAGCAGTTGGATCGCCCCGAAAGCATGTTGAGCGAAATGTGCAAGGCTATGGAAGAGCTGAGAGTAGAAAGCCGAAAAGAAATGGCAGTTGAGATGGCACAGAGCCTTTATGAACAGGGTGTATCGATTGAGCAGATTGCAAAAGCAAGCAAGGTCGATGTGGACACTGTAAAAGGATGGCTCACACCGAAGGCTGGGTAACAGCAGAACAATAAGACACCAGCGTATCGTGTTACGAAAACATGGTACGCTGGCGTTTTTGCTTGAAGAAATTGCTATGTTCTCTTATTGCTGGTAAAATAGGGACGGATGTACGAATAAGAATGAATGTGGGAGTGTGATGGAAAGTGGATATCTCTTTTAAAATGGGCGATGAAAAGTTCAATTACAGAGTGAGTGCAATCATAATTTATAACGGAAGAATTTTGGCAATGTCCCATGAAAAACCGTCAGAGTACTACTCTCTGCCCGGGGGTAGAGTGATGATGTGGGAAACAGCCGAACAAGCGATGATGAATCTGTGCTTTCGATGTTGACGCTTTTGTTGTACAAAATTGAGGAATTTATCCTAATGACATTCCTTCTGTTGTGATATAATTGTATCGATCAAAAGGAGGAATGCAAAATGATCCATCTGCTGTTAGCGGTGATCTATGTTTCTTTTATCAGTCTGGGCCTGCCGGATTCTCTGCTGGGGGCGGCGTGGCCTTCGATCTATCAGGGATTTGGGGTTCCGGTCTCCTATTCCGGTGTGATCTTCTGCATTATATCGGTGGGAACGGTGCTCTCCAGCCTGCAAAGTGACCGGATGACCCGTCGGTTTGGAGCAGGCGGTGTTACGGCCATCAGCGTGGCCATGACCGCGGCTGCACTGTTCGGGTTCTCCGTCAGCAGCTCATTCTGGGCCATGTGCCTGTGGGCAATTCCTTATGGACTTGGGGCTGGAAGCGTGGATGCGGCACTCAACAACTATGTGGCGCTCCATTTTGCCAGCCGCCACATGAGCTGGCTCCATTGTATGTGGGGAATCGGAGCCTCGGTCGGGCCCTACATCATGGGCGCAGCGCTTTCTTCCCGCGCCGGGTGGCAGACGGGGTATCGGGTCATCAGTGTGATGCAGATGGTGCTGACGATCATTATTCTGCTGAGCCTCCCGCTCTGGAAAACGAAATCGGGTGCGAATGCCGAGGAGCGGGAAGCGGTCCCGGCAGAAGTGCTGACCCTGAAACAGATTTTCCGGATCTCCGGCGTAAAAGAGGTTCTGGTCACATTTTTTTGCTACTGTTCTCTGGAGCAGACCACCAGTCTGTGGGCCAGCAGTTATCTGGTGCTGAACAGGGGAATCGCGCCAGAGACCGCCGCCGGCTTTGCCAGTCTTTTCTTTGTCGGCATCACCGTGGGACGGGCGTTGTGCGGCTTCCTGACCTTAAAATTCGATGATACCCAGATGGTTCGTATGGGGCAGGGGATCATCGCGATTGGGATAGCGGCGTTTCTTCTGCCGCTTGGGGAAGCAGTGACACTGGCAGGGCTGCTGCTGGTTGGTCTTGGCTGTGCTCCGATCTATCCCAGCATCATTCATGCAACGCCGGGCCGCTTCGGTGCGGACAGGTCGCAGGCGATCATTGGGGTTCAGATGGCCAGCGCCTATATTGGAAACTGCCTGATGCCGCCGTTGTTCGGTGTGATCGCAAACCACACCACGATCGCAATTTTTCCGTACTATCTGCTGGTGATCCTGATTTTGATGGGATATATGCACGAAGCGCTGCAAAAGAAAACGAAAGCGGCGCAATAAAATACCGCTGCTCTTGCATTTGGGAAAATGCACAGGAGCAGCGGTATTTTTTGTATGCATATCAATCCCGCACCTGCACCGGAACAGTCGGCTGCAGCACACCACGATTCTGGATGCGGCACTGGGGTGAAGAATTTATTGCTCAGGCGGCCCAGGTCGCTGGGGTTCTCTTGCCTGTATGCGTCGGCAGGCATCCTCCTTCACAAGCTCGATGATCACCGCCGTCAGGGGGATAAAGAAGATGATACCGATGATGCCAAAGAGCTTTCCACCGATCATAGCAGCCACAAGGGTGTACAGCGGAGAAAGTCCCACGGACTTTCCCACCACCCGGGGGTAGATGAACTGGTTTTCAATAAACTGTACGGCAAGGTAAACAATGAGGCAGCGCACGGCCAGAACGGGATCCACCAACAGCACGAGGAACACGCTGACTACGCAGGAAATCAGCGCTCCGACGTAGGGGATGATGGCGCAGATGGCGGTCAGCATTCCCACCAGGCTGCCGTAGGGGATCTTGAAAACGGAAAACGCAAGAGCCATGAGAACGCCAAGGATCACGGCCTCGCTGCATTGCCCTGTCAGAAAGTTTGCGAAGGATTGCCGGAACAGTCGGCAGAACTTCAGCAGCCAGGCGGAGTGGCTGGGTTTCAGGTAGGCGCAGACCAATGTGCGGGCGTGGTGGCAGAGACTCTCCGAGCCGACGGACATATAAACAGAGATGATCAGAGCAAAGGATGCGGTCACCACGATATTTACCGTGGCAGATACGGCACCTACCGCATTGACCAGCACGGTATCGATGCTGTCGGTGACCCTGTGAAGCAGCTGCTCCCAGTCGATGCCCTCCAGCCAGCTCATCAGCCACCCCATGTCGGCATCCTGTGCGCTGAGATAGGCGGTCCAGCGGGGGATGTTTGCTTCGATCTGTACATAGAGGCTGTGAAAAGACTGCACCAGCTCCGGGATCAGCAATGTCAGCGCCAGCACCAACACCAGCACAACACCCAGCAGGGTGATGAAGAAGCTCAGGAGATGGAGTACTTTATCCGAAGGCTGTTTTTTGGCCTTGCAGAACAGGCGTTTCAGCCGTTTTTCCAGCCCGGTCATAGGCACATTGATAAATAGTGCCAGAATGCCGCCTGCCAGAATGGGCAGTACCAGGTCTACCAGCTGTGCAGCAAATGCCAGAACGGAAGAAAGCCGCAGCAGCGCCACAAAAAGCGTGACTCCTACAACGGTTATGAGCAGATATTGTTTTGTTTTTGGTTCCATGAAAAAATCCTTTCCCGGAGCTGATGGCTGAAATATGCAAAGAGAACGTCTGCGAACTCTTTTTTCGTATTGTAATCAGAAGCAGCTGGCTTGTCAAGAAGTCGGGAACTGCGGGGTTTTCTTTTTGGGCTGGGCGTGATATAATATGTAGGCCGCAATTCCGTGAAAAAACTAAAAATAAACGGGAATGCGTGGGAAAGCAAAGGAATATAACAGAGAGTATCTTTGCTGCTTACATAAAGTTGAATGAAAATCAACTTGAGATAAAACTCCATAGTACGGTTTGTATAAAAATAACACGAAAAAAGCTGAAATTTCCTCTTGCTTTTTCTGAGATCTGTGCTATAATATTAAGGCAATCGTTTCCAAGGCCGCTCGCGGGGGTAGCCGATATTGAAGGTTGTGATGGGCACATACATTTATAATATGGCCCCAATAAGTCAGAACCAGAAATGAGGTGAAAAAGAATGAAACAGGGTATCCATCCGAACTACGTTGACTGCACCATCACTTGTGCTTGCGGCAACGTCATTAAGACTCGTTCTACCAAGCCCGAGATCCACGTCGAAGTTTGCTCCAAGTGCCACCCCTTCTACACTGGTAAGCAGAAGCTGGTTGACACCGGCGGACGTGTTGAGCGCTTCAACAAGCGTTTCGGCCGTAAGTAATTATAGGCTATCTCATGCCGCTTCCTTCGGGAGGCGGCATTTTTGCGTTTCGCGGTGGCAAATATTTCGCTTTCCCACACAGGATTGTCTTATTTTGAACACATTTTCCATCTAAACTAAAGCAGTTCCAAACCGGAAAGCGCTGGTTCTACGCCGCTTTCCACAAAACAGCTTCTGAAATAAAAGGAGAGTTTGCTGTGATCGAAGTTTCTCACCTGAGCAAGTCCTACGGCAGCCGCCCTGCCGTGCAGGATCTCTCGTTTACGGTGCCGGACGGCCAGATCTACGGCCTGCTGGGGCCAAACGGCGCGGGCAAATCCACCATTATGAATATCCTTACCGGCTATCTGGCGCCCACCGAGGGCGAGGTAAAGGTAGCCGGCTTCCGTCTGCCTGAGCAGGCGCAGCAGGCCAAGGCCTGCGTGGGCTACCTGCCGGAGCAGCCGCCGCTCTACCCGGAAATGACCGTGCAGGAGTATCTGGACTTTGTGGCAGAGCTTAAGGGGGTAAAGCACGCGCAGCGCAAACAGCAGGTGCTGGCCGCTGCTCGCCGCACCGGGCTGGAAGAAGTGCTGCCCCGGGTCATCCGCAGCCTGTCCAAGGGCTATCGTCAGCGGGTGGGCATTGCGCAGGCGCTGCTGGGCAGCCCGCAGCTTATCATTCTGGATGAACCCACCGTAGGGCTGGACCCCGCGCAGGTCATCGAGATCCGCAACCTCATCCGGGAGCTGGGCAAGGCGCACACGGTCATCCTGTCCAGCCACATCCTCAGCGAGGTGCAGGCGGTATGCCAGCAGGTGCTCATCCTCTCTAAAGGACGTCTGGTGGCGGTAGGCAGCCCGGAGGAGCTGGGCGAGACCCTGAACCCGGGCAGCCGCCTGCGTGCCACCGCGCAGGGCGAGCCCGACACCGTGCTGGCCGCTGTGCGCAGCGTGCCGGGCATCTGCAAGGTAGAACTGGAAAGCGCCGCGGACGGTCAGGTCACCTTTACCGCCGAGAGCGAGGACGCCGCTGACCGCCGCGCCGCTGTGTCCCGGGCACTGACCGAGGCCGGGTGCACCGTGCTGGCGCTTGCCGCCGAGAACCGCAGCCTTGAGGAGGTATTCCTAGCGCTGACCGAAAAAACGCCGGAGCAGAACACCCCGGCAGAAGGGGAGGAGAATTGAGATGCTGGCCATCTTTAAACGAGAACTCCGCAGCTGCTTTCACGGCATGATCGGTGCGGTGCTTACCGCCTTTATGCTGGCGGCTACGGCTATCTATTTTGTGGCGCTGAATCTGGGCTATGGTCTGCCGGATTTTGGCTACTACACGCTGTACCGCACCATTTTTGTGCTGCTGCTCTACATCCCGGTGCTCACCATGCGCTCCTTTGCCGAGGAGCGCCACAGCCGCACCGACCAGCTGCTGCTCACAAGCCCGGTGTCAGTGGGCGGCATCGTGCTGGGCAAATATTTTGCCCTTTGCGTCATTTTTGCGCTGCCCTGCCTTGTGGATGCGGGCATGATCCTTGTGCTGAAAGCACTGGGCGCTACCGGCACCAGCACGCTGGCCAATTTTTCCGCGCTGCTGTGCTATTACCTCATGGGCTGCGCCGCCATTGCCATCGGGGTGTTCCTTTCCAGCCTGACCGAAAACCAGATCATCGCCGCCGTGTCCGGCGTGGCAGCGCTGCTGCTGGCTTATATGATGCCCAGCCTGCGCACCATGTTCACCACCGGCAGTGCGGTGGCGCTGGCATTGTTCACCGCCATTGCCGCTGTGCTCAGCGTGGTGGCGGGGCTGCGCAGCAAAAGCTTTACGCTGGGCTGCCTTTCCTTTGCGGGGTGCTGTGTGGCGCTTACGGCGCTGTTTCTGCTCAAGAGCAGCTGGCTGACCGAAGCCTTCAGCGCGGTGCTCAGCGCTCTATGCCTGTTTGCCCCTTTTGAAGAGTTTGTCAACAGCAGCTTCTCCATTCCCACGCTGGTCTACTACCTGACCGTGGCGGCGGTGTTCCTGTTTTTCACCGCGCAGGGGCTGGAAAAGCGCCGCTGGAACTGAGAGGAGGCCACAACGATGAAATGGAACAAGAACGCAGCCTCCCAAAAGGGCAGGGTGTTCCGCAGTGGGCTGCTGTCCACCGCTATGCTGGCGGCAGTGCTGGTGCTGGCGGTGCTGCTCAACCTGCTGGTGCGGGCCATCCCTGCAAAATATACCGAGTTCGACCTCTCCGAGGCCAAAATGTACACCCTGAGCGACAGCACCAAAGCGCTGGTGGAGGGGCTGGAAAAGGATGTGCACATCTATTACCTCTGTGAAACCGGCAGCGAGGATACCATCATCACAAAGCTGCTGGACCACTATGCCGCCGAGAGCGGGCACCTGAGCTGGGAACAGAAGGACCCCACCCTGTACCCCACCTTTGCCGCAAAGTATGGCGCAGAGAATGTTTCCACAGGCAGTCTGATCGTCACCTGCGGGGAGAACAGCACCGTACTGGATGCCGCCGACCTGTACGAGTACGATTATACCGACTACTACACCACCGGCTCTGCCAGCGTGACTTTTGGCGGCGAAAAGCAGATCACCTCTGCCATCTATAAGCTCACCGCAGCGGGGCAGAGCCACGCCTACTATACCACCAACCACGGCGAGCAGACCCTGACCGACTCCCTGACCGATGCGCTGGACGCCCAGAATATCGACGCACAGCCGCTGGATCTGCTCACGAGCACCATCCCGGGGGACTGCGACCTGCTCATCATCAACGCACCCACCACCGATTTTTCCGCAGGGGACAGCCTTGTGGATGAGATCAGCCAGCTGCAAAATTATCTGGCGGCGGGCGGCAAGCTGCTGCTGACCAGCAGCGTCTACGCCCAGACCCCGCAGCTGGATGCCGTGCTGGCGCAGTTCGGCCTTGCCCGCGCAGAGGGCATGGTGGTGGAGGGAGACAGCAGCAAGGCACTGTATAACTCTGCATGGTCGCTGCTGCCGGACTACGGCACGCCTACCGAGAGCACCGCGCTGAACGGCGTGAATACCAGCACTCATGTCATGCTGTCGGTGGCGCAGGGCATCACGGTTACTGAGACCGAGGATGTCACCGCCGAGCCGCTGCTGAACAGCTCTGCCTCTGCCTACGCCAAGGCCGACATCAACGACCTTACCACCATGGAGCGGGAGGAAGGGAATGCAGATGGCCCCTTTGCGCTGGCTGTCTGGGCACGGAACGAGGACACCGGCGCCGAGGTTCTCTGGATCGGTTGCCCCAATATGGATAACGAGCAGCTTTATCAGTCCATGCCCGGCAACCTGACCTTCCTGCAGGGCTGCGTTGCCTCGCTGGTAGGGCAGGATGTCCTTGTGGACACCAAGGCGCTGGAGGCCGAGCCCATTACGGTGGCAGGCTCCGCTGCCGCAGCACTGGGGCTGACCTTCGTGTTCGTGCTCCCGGCGGCGGTGCTCATTGCCGGGGCAGTGGTGGTGCTGCTGCGCCGCCGCAGATAAGGAGACCGCCATGAAAACAAAACAGCGTGTCCTGCTGGCGCTGCTGGCAGCGGCAGTGCTGCTGTGCGCGGCGCTGTGGGCAGTGACCCGCAGCAACGCCAAGGCCGAGCAGGCCGCCAGTGCCGCCGCCGAAGGCGGTATCCCGCTTTCCACTTTTGCCGCCGAGGACTTGGAGCAGATCGAGTATACCTATAACGGCCAGACTTACACCCTGCAATATTCCGGCGGCAGCTGGCAGTTGGCACAGGACCCCGCCTATCATCTGGACGAGAGCGCCTGCAACACCATGCGCACCGCCCTGATGGCGCTGAACGCCAAGCGCAGCCTGACACCGCAGGCAGGGGAGGACTACGGACTGGACAGCCCGCAGCTCACCGTTACGGTCACGGCGGCAGGGCAGAGCACTACCCTGACCTTCGGGGCAGAAAACCCGGTCACCGGGGACCTCTATGTGCAAAAAGTCGGGGACGATGCCATCTATACCGTCAGCGGCAACAAGGTCGCCTGTTTCCAGCTGGATAAGGCCGGGCTTTTCGGCAGCTTCTGTCCCACCGGGCTCACGGCTTCGGCCATTACACAGGTAGCCTACACGCTGGCAGACGGCACCTCCGTCACCCTGAACGCCGTCAGCGAGCCGACCGAAAGCGCCGACAGCACGGACGCAGACAGCGCCTCTTCCTCTGCCTACGAGACGGTGTGGCGGCTGGCCTCTGACCCCGCCGCCAGCCTTGCACAGGACAAGGTGCAAAGCCTGCTGTCTGCCTTGTGCACCTACGTTACCGCCCAAGCCACGGACGCCGACCTTTCTGCCTGCGGCTTTGATGCACCGGTATTCACCGCCGCAGTCACCAGCGAGGACGGCTCCACCGTGCAGCTGGCCTACGCCTGCGGTATGGACGGGTGGTATCTGCAAGTGGAAGGGGATACTTCGGTATATACAGTGGACACCAGCACTGTGCAGGCGCTTCTGCTGACGGAAAACGACCTGAAAACGCAGGAATAATTGCTTTGATGCGCTGCACCGAAACCAAGGTGCAGCGTATATTTTTTTGCAGCTTTTTATAAAGTTGCGGCAAACATCGGCAGAGTGATTGACAATCCGACTGTGATTGTTTATTATAAACCGTGACAGGGTAAGTCCGCCGTGCAAAATCATGCTGCTGCGCGGGGCGATTTGCCCCTTATACGCAAAAAAGATGGGGCAGGTTCCCTGTCTTTTTTCGTATCTGAGAACAAGGAGGATAACATATAAAATGGACAACTCGGTGGTCGTTTCACTGCGGGATATCGTAGTGGAATTTGATGGACAGCGCATTCTGGATGGGCTGAATCTGGATATCCATGATAAGGAGTTCGTGACGCTGCTCGGTTCCTCCGGCTGCGGCAAAACTACCACCCTGCGCCTGATCGCAGGTTTTCTGGAGCCAAACGCCGGCAAGGTGCTGCTGAAGGGAGAGGACATTACCGGTGTGCCGCCCTACAAGCGCCCGGTGAATACCGTGTTCCAGAAATACGCGCTGTTCCCGCACCTGAATGTGTTCGAGAACGTGGCCTTTGGTCTGCGGCTCAAAAAGCTGGACGAGGACACCATCCGCCGCAAGGTGCGCGATATGCTGGAGGTCGTGGGCTTAAAGGGCTTTGAGCGCCGCAGCATCAGCCAGATGTCCGGTGGTCAGCAGCAGCGCGTGGCCATTGCCCGCAGTCTGGTCAACGAGCCAGAGATCCTGCTGCTGGACGAGCCGCTGGGTGCACTGGACCTGAAGCTGCGCAAGGAGATGCAGCTGGAGCTCAAGCGGCTGCAGCGCGAGATGAACATTACCTTTATCTACGTTACCCACGATCAGGAGGAAGCGCTTACCATGTCCGATACCGTCGTGGTCATGAACGGCGGCAAGGTGCAGCAGATCGGTACCCCGGAGGATATCTACAACGAGCCGAAAAATGCCTTTGTGGCAGACTTTATCGGCGATTCCAACATCGTGGACGGCGTGATGCACAGGGACTTTCTGGTGTCCTTCTCCGGTGTGGACTTCCCCTGCGTGGACCGCGGCTTTGCCCGGGAACAGAGCGTGCAGGTGGTGGTGCGCCCGGAGGATATCGAGGTGGTGTCTCCCGTGGAGGGCCAGCTTGTGGGTGTGGTGAACGATGTCATCTTCAAGGGTGTGCACTTTGAGATGCACGTGGAGTGCGAAGGCCGCGAGTGGCTGATCCACTCCACCCGTGCCTGCACCCCCGGCGAGACCATTGGTATGCGCATCGGCCCCAACGAGATCCATATCATGGCGCGGAGCGAGGGGTGATGTGCCATGAAGATCTATGATAAAAAGCTGGCCTATCCGTACTTTGTATGGATGGTGCTCTTTACCGTTGTGCCCCTGTTCATTGTGGTGTACTACGCCATGACCGACGCCGAGGGTAACTTTACCCTGAATAACCTTACCTCCATCAGCGGCTACGGCTCGGTGTTTGCCCGTAGCCTGCTGCTGGCGCTGATCGCCACGGTCATCTGCCTTATCATCGCCTTTCCGGTGGGATATTTTCTGTCCCGCCTGCGGGTGAACAAGCAGCACATCATGCTTATGCTGGTCATGTTACCCATGTGGATGAACTTTCTGCTGCGCACCTACGCATGGATGGGTCTGCTCAGCGTCAACGGCCCGGTGAACACCCTGCTGGGCTTTATTGGTCTTGGCCCCTATACCATGCTCAACACCTCCGGTGCGGTGGTGCTGGGCATGGTGTACAACTACGTGCCCTATATGATCCTGCCGCTCTACACCAGCATGACCAAGATCGACCAGAGCATCGTGGAAGCGGCGCAGGACCTGGGCGCTTCCACCACCCAGACCCTGCTGCGGGTGCTCATCCCCATGAGTGTGCCCGGCATCAGCACCGGCATCACGATGGTCTTCGTCCCGGCGGTGTCCACCTTCGTCATCAGCCGGATGCTGGGCGGCGGTTCCAACCTGCTGATCGGCGACCTGATCGAAATGCAGTTCCTTGGCAACAGCTACAACCTGAATGTGGGCTCCGCCATGAGCCTTGTGCTGATGATCATCGTGCTGCTGTGCATGAGCTTTACGTCCAGCTTTGACGAGGACGAGATGGAGGGTGTGTCCTGATGAAAACAAAACATCTCCGCCTGATGCAGCGTGCCTACGTCATTCTGTTCTTCTGCTTCATGTATCTGCCCATTGCCTACATGATCGTGTTCAGCTTCAACCAGAGCAAGGGCTATTCGCTGTTCACCGGCTTCACCCTCAAGTGGTACCGCAGCCTGTTCACGAATGCGTCCATCCTCCATGCGCTGTGGGTGTCCGTTGAGGTGGCCATCCTGTCTGCCATCATCGCCACGGTGCTGGGCACGGCAGCCAGCCTTGGCATTGCCTCCATGAGCCGCAAAAGCCGCCTGCTGGTGACTAACATTACCTATATCCCGGTGGTCAACCCGGAGATCATCACCGGCATCTCCCTGATGCTGCTGTTCGTGGCCTACCAGCGCTTTGCCGCGCAGTCCGCGTGGCTGCCGGACAACATCATGGGTCTGCCCACGCTGCTCATTGCGCATATCGCGTTCAACGTGCCTTACGTTATCTTCAACGTAAGTCCCAAGCTCAAGCAGCTGGATATCAAACTGTACGAAGCAGCGCTGGATCTTGGCTGCGACCCCCGACAGGCCTTCTTCAAGGTCATCCTGCCGGAAATCAGTCCCGCCATCCTGTCGGCCTTCCTCATCTGCCTGACCTATTCCATCGACGACTTTATGATCTCCTACTTCAACTGTGGTACGGTGGAGACCCTGCCCATTGCCATCTATTCCATGACCCGCAAAAAGGTCAGCCCGGAGATCTACGCGCTGTCCACCATCATGTTTGTGGTCATCCTCAGCGTCATTCTGGTGTCCAACGCCATGGAGAGCCGCAGCTACCGCAAGGATCAGAAAACGCTGCGAGGGGAGGGCGCATGATGAAACGCATTGCTGCATTGCTGCTGACGCTGGCTGTGGCGCTGTGCGCCGCATTGCCGGTGTTTGCCGCCGGTACTATCGAGGTGACCGAGGACGTCTCGGTGTCGGACGATTACGACTGGACCCGCTTCAAGGGGCAGAACGTCACCCTGAATGTCTATAACTGGGGCGAGTACATCTCCAACGGCTCGGACGACAGCGTGGACGTGGTGGCCGCCTTTGAAAAGCTGACCGGCATCAAGGTGAACTACACCACCTTCGACTCCAACGAGTCCCTGTACGCCAAGCTCAAGTCCGGCGCAGCCAACTACGATGTGATCATCCCCTCCGACTACATGGTGGCAAAGATGATCAACGAGGGGATGCTTGCACCCCTTGACTACGACAATATCCCCAATTTCCAAAAGATCGATGCAGGCTACCGCAACCCGGACTATGACCCGCAAAACGCCTACACCGTGCCCTATATGCTGTGCACCACCGGCATCATCTACAATACCACCATGGTAGACGAAGCCCCCACCTGCTGGGCAGACCTGTGGGATGAGCAGTATGCGGGCAACATCCTGATGTTCAACAACAGCCGCGATGCCTACGCCATCGCTGCATTCAAGAGCGGCCACAGCATCAACCCCGCCACCCCGGAAGAGGTGGACGAGGTGGTGGAAGAGCTCAAGGCGCAGAAGCCGCTGGTGCAGGCCTACGTCATGGACGAGATCTTTGATAAGATGATCGGCGGCGAGGCTGCTATCGGCGTGTACTACTCCGGCGATGCCATCACCATGATCGATGATAACCCGGATCTGGCTTGGGTGTTCCCGGAGGAGGGCAGTGTGCTTTCGGTGGACTGCATGGCTGTGCCCGCCGCCAGCGAGCACAAGGAAGCCGCCGAGATGTTCATCAACTTCATGTGCGAGACCGACATCGGCAAGGCCAACAGCGAGTATATCGGCTACACCACCCCCATGCACGATGTATGGGAGGTACTGGACGAGGATCTGAAAACCAGCGAGATCGCCTATCCGTCTGAGGAGGACGCCGCCCGCGAGAAGGTGTTCACCGCCCTGAGCGACGAGGTGAACAGCGAGCTGGATCTGAAGTGGAGCGAGATGAAGAGCTACGATGAAGGCGGCGGCAGCTACCTGTTTTTGCTGCTGCTGCTGGCTATGCTGGCACTTGCCTGCTTTAATATCTGGCGCAAAGTGCGCAGAAAGACCCGCAATCAGTATTGATCGTTTCAACCAAGGCTGCCGTCCCGGACGTGGTGCGGCGGCCTTTTTCCGATAGGAGGGAAAGACTATGGAACAGTTTTATTATCAAGGTACTGCCGTGGTAGAAAATGCCGATGCAGACTGCCACAGCCTGCTCAAGGCCAGCGCCCTGCTGCGCTATGTGGAGCAGATCTCCACCATGCACGCCCGCCACTTTGGCATGGACGATAAGTTCTTTGAGGATCACGGCGTAGCGTTTCTGGTGGGCAAGCAGGCGCTGCGGTTCAGCCGCGTGCCCCGCCGTGGCGAGACTTTGACCCTTTGCTCCCGCTCAGAAAAGGCTCTCCGCGGCTCTATCAAGCGCGTCACCACCCTTACGGACGAAGCCGGGCAGGAGGTAGCCATGGTGGACAGCCGCTGGATCATGTCCAGCCTTGAGAATGGGCACATCCTGCGCCAGCCGGGCTGGACGGTAGAGGGATACTGGAACGAGACGGTGAAAGAGGAGCTGCCCCTTTTGCTGCATAAGCGCCGGGACAGCCTGACCAGCGCCGGCCTGTTTACGGCGCGCTACTCTCAGTGCGATTTGCACTATCACATCAACAACGCTTTTTATCTGGATATCGTCTGTGACGCGCTGCCGCTGGAGATCATGCGCGATCACGTTGTAAAGTTCGCTTCCATCAACTATCACCGCGAGGTCCCCATGGGGCAGCAGGTGGAGGTGTTCTACGCGCCTTCGGATGATGGCTGGTACTTTATTGCCAAGCGCGCAGACAAAACGGCTTTCGAGTGCTATCTGGAACTGGAGCCGGTCAAACAGTAAACGTCCAAAGGAGAAATGCCTATGTCCAAAATTAGAGAATTGTTCGGCACCTTTTTTAAGATCGGTGCCTTTACCTTTGGCGGCGGCTACGCCATGGTGGCGCTGCTGGAACACGAATTTGTAGAGGAAAAGCGCTGGCTCACCCGGGAGGAGTTTCTGGATATGGTCGCCATTGCCGAGTCCACCCCCGGCCCTGTGGCGGTAAACAGTGCCACCTACATCGGCTATAAGCTGGCCGGGGTAGCCGGTGCGGCGGCCTCTACCCTTGCGGTGTGCCTGCCGTCCTTTGCAGTCATTTACGTTATTTCACTCTTCTTCGACCGCTTTTTGCAGCTGACGGTGGTAGCCAATGCCTTTAAAGGCATACAGGCCTGCGTCATCTACCTGATCCTATCCGCAGGGGTCAAGATGCTCAAAAATCTGCAGCGCACCCCCTTCAACACGGCAGTGGTGGCGGTGGTGCTGGCGGCCATGGTGGGCTGCTCTGTGCTGGCGGTAAAGTTTTCCTCCATCTGCTGCATTTTGCTTTGCGGCGCAGCCGGGGTGCTGACCTATGCGGCAGGGCAGATGAAAAAGAAAGGCGGCACAAAATGATCTTGTTGCAATTATTCTGGAACTTTCTGGTCATCGGTGCGGTGTCCTTTGGCGGCGGCTACGGCATGATCTCGCTGGTGCGGGAAACAGTGCTGGGGCACGGCTGGCTGACCGAGAGCGAATTTCTCAGCTTTATCGCGGTGTCAGAGTCCACCCCCGGCCCACTGGCGGTGAACATGGCTACCTTTATCGGCGCTTCGCAGGCGGGAATGGCAGGTTCCTTTGCGGCAACGGTGGGGGTGGTGCTGCCTTCTTTTGTTATCATCCTGCTCATCGCGGCGGCGCTGCACAGCCTGATGAAGTACGCCGGGGTCAACGCCTTTCTGGCCGGGGTGCGCCCCTGCGTGGTGGCTATGATCCTGGCCACCGCCTGCACCATGGGGCTTTCCACGCTGGGGGGCTTTACCACCGTTTCCGGCGGCTTTGCCCCGGATGTGCGTGCGCTGGCGGTGTTTGTCCTTTTGAGCATTCTGCATTTTGCCTATAAAAAGAAAACGCAGAAAGCGCCGTCTCCCATCGGGATGATCCTTCTTTCTGCGGTGCTGGGCGCGGTGCTGTGGAGCATCTGACCCGGAAAGAGAGGTTGACCAAATGAACATTACTGTATATCTGGGGGCAAACCTTGGCACCGATCCTGCACTGCCGCAGGCTGTGCAGCAGCTGGGGCGCTGGATCGGCGAAAGCGGCAATGCGCTGGTGTACGGCGGCAGCAAAAGCGGCCTGATGGGGCTTTTAGCCGACAGTGTACTGGCCGCAGGCGGCAGGGTGACCGGCGTAGAGCCCAAGTGCTTTCTGGACGCAGAGTTGCAGCACGAGGGACTGACTGAGTTGATCGTGACCGAGGATATCCCCGCCCGCAAGACCAGAATGATCGAACTGGGGGATGCTTTTATCGCGTTCCCCGGCGGCACCGGCACGCTGGAGGAGATCACCGAGGTCATCAGCAAGCTGTCGCTGGGGCAGTTGGACGCGCCCTGCATCCTCTACGACCTGAACGGCTACTACCAGCCTTTGCACCAGCTTTTGCAGCAGATGATCACCATGGGGCTTTCTACTCCGGCGCGGCAGCGGAACATCGCCTTTGCTGCCGACCTTGCCCAGATCCGCGCGATCCTTGAAAAATGATACTGGGAAGCTTACTTCTCAAACGTAAGGAGACTGCTGTACATGGCTTTGTGCGGCGGTCTTTTCTCATAAAATGGGATACCGGGGCGTCCGTAGACGACCCGGTATCCCGAAAAAATCATTCCGCTGGTTATGCCCATAGCGCACGCGGAGGGCATTCAAATCTTTCTGCGCAATCAAAAAAGGCCGCTGCACAAAATAATGTGCAACGGCCTTTTGCTATTTTGTTATGTACGCTGTGCGCGTTAAACTTAGGCGGCAGTGGTGGAAGCAGCCTCAGAAGAAGCAGCCTCGGAAGAAGCAGCCTCGGAAGAAGCAGCCTCAGAGGAAGCGGCCTCGCTGGAAGCAGCCTCAGAAGAAGCAGCCTCGGAAACAGCGGTGGTGCTTGCGGAAGCAGCCTCAGAGGTGGAGGAAGCAGAAGCGGCAGAAGTACCACCGCAGGCGGTCATGCCAGCAGCCAGAGCCAGAGCAACAACAGCGATGCAAATATTCTTGAGTTTCATATCAATGATCTCCTTAGTCTTCTTGTAAATGTTTAGCAGCGGGCTTTCGGTAGCACCTCACTGCGATGCTATATTCTAATCCGTTTTTGAAAAAAATCAAGAGGATTTTGGTCGAAAGTTATAATCCATGTAAAGAATCTACATAGTTGTCATAAAGTTTCGCCAAAAGTCAAAGACTTTTTGGTAAAAATAAAGCGCGGGATAGAGCCTGTACCGCCGGGCGGGAAGCACAAAAACAGAAAAATTTGAAAAATACTCATAAAATCCTTTTTATTGTACTGTAAATGTGGATAATAGAGACACAACGAGGGACGGACATCCCCCGGAGGGCTGAACGACAAGAAAATTTATGGAGGGTACTACAATGAAAGACTTTGATTTTGGCTACTTTGGCACCGGCGACGAGGGCTATGCCCAGTACATGACCGCGTTCGAGCGCAATTTCAGCACGGACAGCACTGACAGCTTTGCGTCCGATGACGCAGACTACGATGCAGACAGCTGCGACAGCACTGAGGACGATTTCTGAGCTTGCACCCTTTTGCCCGTTTGTGCATACAAAGGGCAAAGGGGGAATGCGGCTTGAACCGGATCGTTTTCACACTTTGTGTCTGGCTGTTCCCGGCGGCGTGTACCGCGCTGGGAGCAGCAGGTGTGTTTTTGCTGCGCAGGCAGACAAGGCCGGCAACCCGGCGCATTTTGTGCGGAATGGCGGCGGGTATCATGCTGGCGGCCAGCGTGTGGAGCCTGCTGCTGCCGGCCATTGCCCGGTCGGAGGGCAGGGCGGCATGGGTACCCCCGGCGCTGGGGCTTATTTTAGGTGCTGTGGGGCTTTTACGGCTGGAGGATGCCGCCGGGCAGCTGCTGGCGGGCGGCCCCGGGCATTGCGGGCGCATGGTGCTGGCGGTCACCCTGCACAACCTGCCGGAGGGCATGGTGGTGGGGCTGGCTGCGGCGCTGGCGCTGCACGGGGACGCGGACGCTGTAAGCGGCGCGCTGGCACTGAGCCTGGGTATCGGCTTGCAGAACATTCCGGAGGGTGCGGCGGTCAGTTTGCCGCTGACCCAGAGCGGGCGCACCCGGGGGCAGTCCTTTGCCGCCGGGGCGGCCTCCGGGCTGGTGGAGCCCTTGGGCGCGGTGCTGGCCTTTGTTCTGGCCGAGTGGGTAGGCGCAGCGCTGCCGTGGCTCATGAGCGCGGCGGCGGGCTGTATGGTGTGTGTGACCGCGCAGGAGATGATCCCTGAGGCGGTGGAACCGGATGAAGTGGCCGGTGTCATCAGCATCGTGCTGGGGTTTGCGCTGATGATGGCACTGGATGTGGCCCTGTGATATAGTAAAAGCAGCGCCGGACAGACTTTTTTGGTCTGCCCGGCGCTGCTTTTATGCAAAAAGGATTTATACCGTCTGCTGCTTCTGGCGCAGATGCCGCCGCACCACAAGCAGGCAGGCCAGATGCACCAGTGCGGTCAGCGCCCAGCTGATGGGGTAGCTGATGTACAGCATAAAAGGGGTGCGGTTCAGCTGGAAAATGGTGGCGATCCACACCAGCCGCAGCACGCACACACCCACAAGGCTTACCACCATGGGCAGCACGCTGTAGCCCAGCCCGCGCAGGCTGCTGGCCAGCACGTCCATGATGCCGCACAGCAGATAGAAGCCGCAAATCAGGCGCAGCCGCTCGGCGCCGGTGGCGATGACCGCAGTGTCCGAGGAGTAGAAGCGCAGCAGCTGGTGCCCCGCCAGTGCTGCGCCGCCGCCCAGCACAAGGCCGGTCACCACGACACACAGCAGACAGTTGCGGATCACCCGGTCAAGATTGTTGTACTTGCGCGCGCCGATATTCTGGCTGGTAAAGGTAACAGCGGCCTGTGCAAAGGCGTTCATGGCGGTGTACACAAAGCCCTCCAGATTGGAGGAAGCAGAGTTGCCCGCCACCACCATGGAGCCGAAGGAGTTGATGGAAGACTGGATGACCACATTGGAAAGGCTGAACACCGTGCTTTGCAGCCCGGCAGGCAGGCCGATGAGCAAAATCTGCTTCAGCGTCCCGGCGTGGAAGGCCAGCCGCCGCAGGTCTAGCCGCAGTGCGCCCTCCTCCCGGACGAGCATCCCAGTCACCAGCAGCGCGGACACAGTCTGGCTGATGATGGTGGCCAGCGCCACGCCCGCCACGCTCATGGAAAAGCCGATGACAAAGACCAGATTCAGCACCACGTTGATGATACCGGCAGCGGCCAGACAGTACAGCGGGCGCTTGGTGTCGCCCACGGCCCGCAGCAGCGCACTGCTGAAGTTGTACAGCATGGTCATGGGCATTCCGATGAAATAAATCTTCAGATACAGGGTGGAAAGGCTGATCACGTCCTCCGGGCAACTCATCAGCTCCAGCAGACCGCGCGCGGCGCAAAAGCCCACCACCGCCAGCAGCACGCCGCTGACTAAGCCCAGCGCTACGGCGGTGTGCACCGTATCCTGCACGCCCTTTTCGTCCCGGGCGCCAAAGCACCGGGCTGCCACCACATTGGCACCCAGCGAAAGCCCGACGAACAGGTTGACCAGCAGGTTGATCAACGCGCCGTTGGAGCCCACGGCGGCCAGCGCCGTGCTGCCCGCAAAGCGCCCCACCACCACAACGTCGGCGGCGTTGAACAGCAATTGCAGAATGCTGGATGCCGCCAGCGGCACGGAAAACAAGATGATCTTTTGCAGCATGGGCCCGCTGGTCAGGTCTGCGGAACGGCTGGTCGTAGCCATGAGTTGTCTACCTCCTATAATAAGCCTTGCGTGAACATAGCAATTGCTTATTATAGCGCGATATTAGGTAAAAAACAAGAGGTAAAGCGCCCTGTTCTCTCCAAAAGCGGCAAATATCACCCGCCGGGTACAGCCTGCAATTGAAAAATGCTGCCCATACTGCTATAATAAGGCGGTAGACCCGTAGAAAACGGAGGAAGTTGGATTTATGTATCGGAATCGGATCAAACGGCTGCTGGATATTTTGCTGTCGGCCTGCGGCATTCTGTGCCTTTCGTGGCTGCTGCTGCTTTTGGCTGTTGCCATCAAGCTGGACTCGCCCGGGCCGGTGTTTTTCCGGCAGAAGCGCGTGGGCATCGGCAAGCGGCATTTCCAGATTCTCAAGTTCCGCACTATGCGCATTGATACCCCCCACGATATGCCCACCCATCTGCTGCACGACCCGGAGCAGTATATCACCCGCATGGGACGCTTTCTGCGCAAGACCAGTCTGGACGAGCTGCCCCAGCTGTGGAATATCCTTGTGGGGGATATGGCGGTCATCGGCCCGCGCCCGGCGCTTTGGAACCAGTACGACCTGCTGGCCGAACGGGATAAGTACGGTGCAAACGATGTACGCCCCGGGTTGACCGGCTGGGCGCAGATCCATGGCCGGGACGAGCTGGAAATTGCCGAAAAGGCAAAGCTGGACGGCTGGTATGTGGAACATATCAGCTTTGGGCTGGATGTGAAGTGCTTCTTTGGCACCATTACCGCTGTGCTCAAGCATGACGGCGTGGTGGAGGGCGGCACTGGCACCCTGCATGATGAAAAATGATCTATTATATGGAGACACCGGAGCCTTGGCTGACGCTCCGGTGTCTCCATTTTTACAGAAAGCACAGCACAGAGCGGCTGAAATTGGCATATCTCTTGATTTATCCCCTGAAAAGCGTATAATAAAACAGTACACAAGACGTTAAAGGAGGATTCCTGTATTATGGAACGCACCTATATCAATGAGGCTCAAAAGGCCATCGGCGGCACGGTGAAGGTGCAGGGCTTTATCGAGAACCTGCGCAACAGCAAGTATATGGCATTTATCGTGCTGAAAGATATTACCGGCAAGCTGCAGATCACGGTGGAGAAGGCCGACCACCCCGAGCTGGTGGATACCATCGACCAGCTCACCCCGGACTCTGTCATCACCGTTACCGGCAAGGTGATGGAGAACGACTACGTCAAGATGGGCGGCGTGGAGATGATCCCCGAGAGCATCGAGGTGGAGAGCACCGCCAATGCACTGCCCATCGTCCGCAAGGAGATCGCAGCCACCAAGAAAAAGAAGGCTGTGGAGCGCTCCAGCATCGACCAGCGCATCGACTACCGCTGGATCGACCTGCGCACCGACGAGAACCAGCTGATGTTCAAGGCACAGAGCTGCTTCGTCAACGCCATGCGCAAGTTCCTGCTGGACCAGAACTTCATCGAGATCCACACCC
>ERZ791852.515-NODE-515-length-28995-cov-2.710885_pt1 | contig 28995 bp, 31 predicted proteins | sample MGYA00510287_ERZ791852 | MGnify/ENA primary metagenome ERZ791852 (study PRJEB30046, sample SAMN00715257) | human gut metagenome | study: EMG produced TPA metagenomics assembly of the A metagenome-wide association study of gut microbiota in type 2... | reverse complement strand
CCCACAGCTACCACTAAAACATCTGCCTGACGAATATGATGCTCTAAATCTTTGGTGAAACGGTGTGTCACTGTGACAGTTGCGCCTGCCAATAATAATTCAAGTGACATCGGGCGCCCTACAATATTTGATGCGCCAACGATCACGGCATGTTTACCGTGTAAATCAATACCTGTAGTTTCTAATAATTTCATCACGCCATAAGGGGTGCAAGCACGTAAAGTTGGGATACGTTGGCATAAACGTCCCACATTATAAGGGTGGAAACCATCCACATCTTTTTCAGGGCTAATACGCTCAATCACTGATGTGCTATTAATTTGTTCAGGCAATGGAAGCTGGACGAGAATGCCATCAATGCTTTCATCGGCATTTAATTGGTCAATCAGTTGTAGTAGTTCCGCCTCTGTCGTGGTTTCAGGTAAATCATAGGATTTCGAGACCATCCCAATCTCTTCGCAACTTTTACGTTTACTACCTACATAGACTTGAGAAGCAGGATCTGCACCCACTAAAATTACTGCAAGTCCTGGTGCACGTTTACCTTGAGCCCGATAATGTTCAATTTTATTGGCAACATCCGATTTGATTTTTTTTGATAGTTCAGTACCTGAAATAATTTGAGCAGTCATGCGTTTTTCCTCAAGATGGCATTAAGTAAACGTTTGCTATTTTAACTGACAACATCTTATTTTACAAAGGCAACAAAAGTGCGGTTGAAAAACTGGAATAATTTTGAGCAATTGAAAGAGGAATCTAAAAAATTAATTGACTGAAAAGAAAAGCTCACTATAATTGTGCTCAATCGTCGGCGAGTAGCGCAGCTTGGTAGCGCAACTGGTTTGGGACCAGTGGGTCGTAGGTTCAAATCCTATCTCGCCGACCACTTCTTTTATATTTCCCTCGAAATTCCATACAAAAGATGTAACCCTTAAAATGCGCCCTTAGCTCAGCTGGATAGAGCAACGCCCTTCTAAGGCGTGGGTCAAAGGTTCGAATCCTTTAGGGCGTGCCATTCTATACTCATTCAAGCAAAGCATAAAACCTTACAAATCCATAAGTCATTGTTTCACAATGTAAATCTTTGTAAATTTTAAGTCAGAATATTTACCAAATAATCTCATACAAGTATTATTCATTTCGTTTCATACCAAATGAAACTTTTATAATATTTCGGATATTTTTTATTTAAGGAATTAAACCTGATGAAAAAAACACTCTTATTTGTATGTTTATTTGGAAGTGTATCTCTTGCTTTCGCAGAAGATACAGCAACAAAAACTGAAGTTTATGCTCAAGTGGGAAGACTCGACAAGCGTATTAATGACGAAGTGGGGCGTCTTGATGATCGCATTACCAATGCTCAGAAAGATTTAAATAATCGTATTACTGGCGTTGATGATCGTTTAAACCAAACAGATAAAAACTTAAATGATCGCATTAATGAAACAGATAAGAATCTCAATAACCGCATTAATGATGAAGTGGGTCGTTTAGATAGTCGCATTACTGAAGATCGCCGAGCGCTCGATGAACGAATTACAGAAAATCGCAAAGATTTAGATAATCGTATTACGGAAAACCGTAAAGATTTAGATGAGCGAATTACGGAGAATCGTAAGGACTTAGATAATCGTATCACGGAAAACCGCAAAGATTTAGATGAGCGAATTACAGAGAATCGTAAGGACTTAGATAATCGTATCACGGGTGTAGAAGAGCGTGTTACTGATACACAAAAAAATCTAAATAACCTAGATAGCCAAGTAAAAAATAATACAAACAATATTCAAACGAATAGAACTGATATTGATGACCTAAAAAATAGAATCAGTCACAATTCTGTAAGCAATACTCAGAACACCAAAGCTCTTGCTGATAAAGTAAACAATAACGTGCAAAATATTACTAATCACGCTTCACGTTTAGATCACTTATCAAATCAAACCATGGCAAATACAAAAGAGATTTCTGATTTACGTTCTGAAATGACGCGTTCTACTGAGTCATTACGCTCAGATTTGAAACACAACGTGAAAAAATTACGCGCAGGCATTTCCAGCGCTATTGCGTTAACACAAGTACCTCAAGCAATTGCTTCTGGGGAAAATGTGCTTGGTGTAGGTGCTGGAACTTTCCGTAATGAAAGTGCGCTAGCAATCGGTTATTCTCGTGCTTCTGATAATGGCAAACTGCTATTTAAAGTAGGCGGTACTGCAAGTAGTCGTGGGGATTTTGGTGCTGGTGCAGGTGTTGGGATACGTTGGCGCTAACTAAACACTCGTATAAATAACAAAAGCACGCTTAATGCGTGCTTTTTTATTCCCATAAGATATCGAGAATCTATGATTAAATAATCGGATATTTATAAAGGATTGTAATTTGAATGGCGGTGAGAGGGGGATTCGAACCCCCGATGCACTTTCGCACATACACGCTTTCCAGGCGTGCTCCTTCAACCACTCGGACATCTCACCATTTTGAAGTGCGTGAAATATAAAGATTTATCTAAGATTAGTCAAGTTTTTTGAGCTAGAACATAAAAAATCCTATTCCTTTTAGCTAAAATATAAACTCATCTCTTTTCTATCGTCGTATTTTTATGCAAATCAAATTACTCTTTTCTAAAAATGTGTTTTTGGCCGTAAAACCATTTAGCGCATTAAAAGAATCTTTCCGTGAAGGTTACGGAAAACAAAAATTGATTAAAGATATTATTGCGGGGCTCACAGTAGGAGTCATTGCGATTCCCCTCTCCATGGCCTTAGCGATCGCCAGCGGTGTTCCACCACAACATGGCCTCTATACTGCTATTGTGGCGGGTATTGTGATTGCATTAACTGGTGGATCGCGTTTCAATATTTCTGGACCAACCGCGGCATTTGTCGTGATTTTATATCCCGTTACCCAACAATTTGGACTTAGTGGTTTGCTCATGGCTACGCTGCTCTCGGGGATTATTTTGGTCATTATGGCGTTGTCTCGATTGGGGCGATTAATTGAGTATATACCTCTCCCCGTTACACTTGGCTTTACCTGCGGGATTGGCATTACTATCGGTACATTGCAAATCAAAGATTTCTTAGGTTTAGATATTGCCCAAATGCCACCTCACTATATTGAAAAAGTACAGACTATTTTGACCGCACTTCCGACGATTAGCTGGGCTGATACCGCTGTTGGTGTTGTCACCTTATTTGTACTCACGCAATGGCACAAACTTCGTTTACCTGTGCCAGGTCATTTACCTGCTGTGATTATTGGTACACTCATGGCATTAGCTTTAGGGCAATTTGGTTTCTCAGTTGAAACCATTGGTACGGCGTTCCACTACACCTTAGCGGATGGCGCAACGGGAAATGGCATTCCTAATGTCTTGCCTGAATTTACCTTACCTTGGAATATTCCCAATGCGCAAGGTGAAATCATTAATTGGAATTTTGATAAAATACAAGATCTCTTACCTGTAGCCTTTTCAATGGCAGTATTAGGGGCTATTGAGTCGCTACTTTGTGCGGTCATTTTAGATAACATGACTGACACTAAACATCGCTCCAATAATGAATTACTCGCGCAAGGCTTAGGGAATATTGTTTCGCCATTCTTAGGCGGGATTACCGCAACTGCAGCTATTGCGCGCTCAGCCGCTAATGTGAAATCGGGTGCGGTATCACCAATATCTAGTGTTGTTCATGCACTCTTAGTCTTATTCTCACTGTTATTCTTTGCGAATGCGCTATCTTACTTGCCACTTTCTTCCATGGCCGCATTGTTGTTAATGGTGGCTTGGCATATGGCAAACGTACCTGAAATTATTCGTTTGGCGCGTCGTTCCACACAAAATGAAATTGCGGTATTGTTCACTTGCTTAATTCTCACGGTGTTATTCGATATGGTGATTGCCATCTCAGTCGGCGTATTATTGGCGAGCCTCTTATTTATCCGCACTATTGCAGAAATGACAAAGGCTATTGAACAACCTGCACCAGAAGATCTGAATGATTTATTAGCTTACCGTATCAGTGGTCCGTTATTCTTTGCTGCGGCAGATAAACTCTTTGCAGATTTGCACGATAAAACCGTACATACGGATCACGAGATTAAACATATCGTATTGCAATGCGATGCTGTGACCGTACTCGATACAGGGGGCATTCATGCGCTCACTCACTTTGTACAACATATGTTGCCACATCAACAAATCTACTTGTGCAATTTGCAGTTCCAACCACTGAGAATGTTAGTGAAATCAAACTCTGTGCCTGAATTGCAAAAAATCAACTACGGCTCAGATTTAAAAGATGTCTTTAATAAAATTCGTGAGTTTGAACAAGCAAATCCATAAAATAGTGAAAAGCGTGCTAAAATAGGCGCGCTTTTTTATCAATAAAAATAAAGGAATTCAGAATGCGTCCAAATAATCGTGAAAATCATCAATCTCGTCCAATTAAAATCACCCGTAATTATACTAAACATGCTGAAGGCTCAGTATTAGTGGAATTTGGTGATACCAAAGTATTATGTACGGCGAGTGTTGATGAAAGCGTACCGCGTTTCTTAAAAGGACAAAATCAAGGTTGGGTTACGGCAGAATATGGCATGTTGCCACGCTCTACACACAGCCGTATGCAACGTGAAGCAGCAAAAGGCAAACAAGGTGGACGCACCATGGAAATTCAACGTTTAATCGCACGTTCATTGCGTGCAATGGTTGACTTAGAAGCCCTTGGCGAACGTTCTATTACCTTAGACTGCGATGTGATTCAAGCGGATGGCGGTACAAGAACTGCTTCTATCACCGGTGCAGCAGTGGCTTTATGTGATGCTATCAACGGTTTAATCGCTAACGGCACATTAAAAACCAATCCAATCAAAGGTCTGGTTGCGGCAATTTCGGTTGGAATTGTTGAAGGTGAAGCCGTGTGTGATTTGGAATATGTGGAAGATTCAGCCGCCGAAACAGACATGAACGTTGTCATGATGGAAGATGGTCGCATGATCGAAGTGCAAGGTACTGCAGAAGGCGAACCATTTAGCCACGAAGAATTACTCACCTTATTAGACTTAGCAAAACAAGGCTGCGAACAAATCTTCGCTGCACAACGTGAAGCATTAGGTTTATAGGAACAAAAAATGGAAAACTACAAAATCGAATTTATTAAATTCGCGTTAAGCCGCCAAGTGCTCAAATTTGGTGAATTTACCCTAAAATCAGGTCGAAAAAGTCCTTATTTTTTCAATGCCGGATTATTCAGTACTGGTGCAGATCTTGCTCGCTTAGGTGAATACTACGCGAAAGCAATTCAATCAAGTGCAGTCGATTTTGATGTCATTTTTGGACCTGCCTATAAAGGCATTCCGATTGCGACGAGCGTTTCCATTGCACTATTCAATCAATTTAATCGTGATACACCTGTTTGCTTTAATCGCAAAGAAGCGAAAGATCACGGTGAAGGTGGGAATTTGATCGGTAGCCTATTAACCGGCAATGTGTTATTAGTCGATGATGTCATTACAGCTGGCACGGCTATTCGTGAATCCATGGCGCTTCTTGAGGCCAATAACGCCAAATTAGCCGCTGTATTTATTGCATTAAATCGCAAAGAAAAAGGCAAAGGGGAACTTTCTGCTATTCAAGAAGTGGAACGCGACTATCAGTGCAAAGTGCTTTCCATTATTGATTTTAATGATTTAATGCAATTCATTGAAAACGAAGCCGATTATCAGCAATATTTGCCGGCAATGCGGGCTTATCGTGAAAGTTATGGTGTGTAATTCATCACTTGAAAAATAAGAATAAAGCCATATTAATGTAAGGGCAGACATTTGCGTCTGCCCATTATTGTCAAAAGACCTTTTTGACCGCACTTTAGGGGAAGAGAATGTATTTTTTTGGAAAGATTATCGGGGTTATTTTAGGCTTTAAATGGGGTGGCTTTTTCGGTGCCATCGCTGGACTCATTTTAGGCTCAATCGCAGATAAAAAACTTTATGAGATGGGTTCTGTTAACTCCAGCTTTTTTAAGAAAAAAACAACCCGACAAGCGCTCTTTATGCAAACGACTTTTGCGGTACTGGGACATTTGAGTAAATCCAAAGGTCGAGTGACAGAAGAAGATATTCAACTGGCCAATCAGTTGATGAACCAAATGCAATTAGATGAGAGTCATCGCAAACTTGCTCAAGAGGCATTTAGTCGGGGTAAAGCAACAGATTTTCCACTACGTCAGGTGATTCGCGAATTCCGCATTGGATGTGGACAACGCGCTGATTTACTGAGAATGTTCTTGCACGTACAAGTGCAAGCTGCCTTTGCTGATTCTCAATTACATGATTCAGAAAAAGAAGTGCTTTATGTGGTAGCCGAAGAGCTTGGTCTTTCCCGTATGCAGTTTGAGCAAATGCTGGCAATGGAAATTGCGGCTCGTCAATTTACCCAAGGTGGATTCTATCGCCAATACCAACAAGGTGGTTATCAACAGCAAGGTAGCTACCAATACCAACAACAGGGCGGATACCAACAATCTTCAGGCCCAACATTAAGTGATGCTTATAAAGTATTGGGTGTGAGTGAAAGCGATGATCGCAATGCTGTAAAACGTGCATATCGTCGTTTAATGAATGAACATCATCCGGATAAATTAGTGGCTAAAGGCTTACCGCCAGAAATGATGGAAATGGCCAAAGAAAAAGCGCAACAAATCCAAGCGGCTTACGATTTAATTTGTAAAATGAAAGGCTGGAAATAGTGCGTGTTATCCTCGCCCCCATGCAAGGGGTGCTCGATCCTTTTGTTCGTCAGCTTTTAACCGAAGTGAATGAATATGATCTCTGCATCACTGAATTTGTTCGCGTGGTGGATCAGCTCTTACCTGAAAAAGTCTTTTATCGTCTTTGCCCTGAACTCAAAAATCAGGGTTTTACACCTTCTAGAACACCTGTTCGTGTCCAACTTTTAGGCCAACATCCAAACTGTCTTGCTGAAAATGCCCATCGTGCTATTGAGCTAGGCTCACATGGTATTGATTTAAATTGTGGCTGCCCATCCAAAACCGTTAATGGCAGTAACGGAGGTGCAGCACTTCTCAAGCAACCTGAACTAATTTATCAAGCGACTCTAACCCTACGACAAACCGTACCTAGTCATTTACCTGTCAGTGTGAAAGTGCGATTAGGTTGGGATTGTACTTCACAAGCTTTTGAAATTGCCGACGCAGTACAACAAGGTGGTGCCACTGAAATCACCATTCACGGCAGAACCAAAGCCGATGGCTATCGTGCTGATCGCATCAATTGGGAGAAAATCGGTGAAGTGAGATCTCGCTTGACGATCCCTGTAATTGCTAATGGTGAAATTTGGCGTTGGGAAGATGGTCAAGCATGTTTGAAAGCGACAGGTTGCGAGGATCTGATGGTCGGGCGTGGTGCATTAAATATCCCAAACTTAAGCCTTGTACTTAAACAAAATTGTGAAAAAATGCCTTGGGTGGATATTCAAAAAATCTTGCAAAAATATGCGGAAATGGAAAACTTCCATGATTCTGGTTTTTATCATGTTGCCCGAATCAAACAATGGCTACGTTATCTCAATAAAGAATATCCTGAAGCAGAGATCATTTTTGAGCGAATTAAAACCAGCAAAACTGCAGAAGATCTGAGAGAAAGACTCTGTCAGGGCTAAAAAAGTGCGGTCAGCATAGACGGCTTTTTTAGCATTATCCCCACTCGTACGATGAGTTTAACACTCAAACAAGACTTGACCAAAATCAGAAAGTTATCATACAGAACCAGTAGAATCGATGAGGCATATACCACAAAAAAGGAGAGGTGCCTTATGAAGACTCGTCTATTGCTTTCTGGCTTACTTATCGCATTAAGCGCAACATCATTTGCCCAAACGCATAAAGCGCATTGGTCTTATCATGGGAAAGAAAGCCCTGAACATTGGGGTGATTTGCTCACCGAATATCAAACCTGTAAGCTAGGGAAAGTGCAATCGCCAGTTAATCTTGAAGCAGATAATGGCATGAAAGTGGCAAATAAACCACTTAAGATGAATTACTTCCCTGCGGAGTATCAAGTAGAAAACAATGGACATACCGTGCAAGTCAGTGTTGCACAAGAAAATGCACCATTTATTACGCTCAACGATAAACCATTTTATTTAAAACAATTTCACTTTCACACACCAAGTGAGCATACCTTTAAACGTCAACATTATCCTTTAGAAATTCATTTTGTTCATCAAAGTGAAGATAAAGCGTTAGCGGTTGTTGCCGTAATGGTCAATGAAGGTGAAGCTAATCCAGCATTAGCGTCAGTCGTTGAGAAAAAACTCACCGTTGGACAAAAAGAAAAATTGGCTCAACCGATTGATATTCAAGCACTAATGCCAAAAGAGATGGCTCGCTTCCGCTTAAATGGATCGCTCACTACGCCACCTTGTAGTGAAAACGTGGCTTGGACCATTTTTAAATCACCAATTCAAGCAAGCAAAGCACAAATTGCCGCGATAGAAGAAATGGAAGGGAAAAACAACCGCCCAATTCAACCATTAAATCATCGTGATGTGGAAGTTGAACAATAAATAAAAAATGCGTGGATAGTCTCCACGCATTTTTTATTCCGATTAGACGAGATTAAAGGTGAATGTTGCCATCATAGATATGAGTCGCATCACCCGTCATATAAAGCGGTGAGCCTACGCCTTCCCACTCAATAAGCAAGCTACCACCTGGTAGATCAACTTGCACTTTATTATCTAATAAACCTTGCATAATCCCTACAGCCGCAGCTGCGCAAGCGCCACTGCCACAAGCTTGCGTTTCACCAGCACCACGTTCATATACACGCAATTTAATGTGGTTACGATTGACGACTTGCATAAATCCCGCGTTTACCCTTTCTGGAAAACGTTCGTGGCTTTCTAATAATGGACCTAATTCTGCTACATTAGCCGTTTCAATATCGTCCACTTGTACAACACAATGTGGATTGCCCATTGATACTGCACCACAAAGCACCGTTTGAACATCGGTACGTAAAATATAGTTTTTTTCAAATTTGTTGGCAGTAAAAGGAATTTTATTGGGTTCCCAAATCGGCTCACCCATATTGACGCGAATTTGCCCATCTTCTTTTACCGTTAAAACCATTTTTCCTTTTTGCGTGCTTACTGCAATATCCTTTTTATTGGTCAGCCCTTTTAAGGTGACAAAACGCGCAAAACATCTTGCCCCATTTCCACATTGCGACACTTCACTGCCATCTGCATTGAAAATACGATAATGGAAATCTAAATCTGGATCATAAGGTGGCTCAACAATTAAAAGCTGATCAAAACCAATTCCACGATGACGGTCGGCTAAGCGTTTAATGGTTTCAGGGGTAAAATAGGCATTTTGCGTCACAGCATCAACAACGACAAAATCATTGCCAAGGCCATGCATTTTGGAAAACTGCATGTTTCCTTCCTTGATTTGAAAATTTTTTGGCATTATAGAGAGCAATAAGCCGAATGGCAAATAGCCAGAATAGACAAAGTGCGGTCAAAAAACACTTTATTTTCTCACCGCACTTTCATCATTACATCCAAGCGTTATTACGAATGATCCCTACTGCAATCCCTTCAATTTCAAAATGAGGTTGTTCTTCAAGATTAACGACAATCGGCTGAAACTCTTCATTTTCTGCATGCAGATAAATAACTGAACCTTTGCGTTCTAAGCGTTTTACTGTCACTTCATCTTCAATTCGGGCAACAACAATCTGTCCATTTCGCACATCTTTTGTGCTATGTACGGCAAGAAGATCACCGTCTAAAATGCCGATATCTTTCATGGATTGACCATATACTTTTAATAAAAAGTCAGCTTGTGGTTTAAACATATTGGCATCAACACGGTAAGTACCTTCAATGTGTTGCTCAGCCAGAATCGGTTCCCCTGCTGCCACGCGACCAATGAGCGGTAAACCTTCTTCCTCATCATTTGCACTGTCATCAATAATGCGAATACCGCGAGAAGCCCCCGCGACAATTTCAATTGCACCTTTACGGGCAAGCGCTTTTAAGTGTTCTTCCGCCGCATTAGGGGATTTAAAGCCTAATTCACGAGAAATTTCTGCACGAGTTGGCGGCATACCCGTGGTTTCTAAATGGCGTTTTAAGAGTTCCAGCACTTCTTGTTGTCTGGCAGTTAATGGTCTCATATACACTCCTGTTACTTTATACAGAATAACTGTTAGTATATACAGAAAGATGACGATTGCAACAACTATTTTCTAGCCATAAAAGTGCGGTCAGTTTTTCTCGTATTTTTGAGTTATCTATCAGAAACCTAAAATGTAAATTTTTAGAATTTGACTGGTCGAATGTGTTAAAATGCCTGACAATACCTAGAAATGTCTAACAAAAAGAGAATATTAATTATGTCTGGCATCGTAAGTACTTATCGTAAATTATTAGAATTACCGCTTTCGGTTCTAGTAAAAAATAATCCTATTCCAGCTCAACCCATCGAAGAGCTTCAACTCAATATCAATCAACCTATTCTTTATGTTTTACCTTACACCTCTCAAACTGACTTCGTGATTTTCCGTCGTAACTGTTTGAGTGTAGGTTTGCCTGATCCGGCTGAAAAGAATGTGATTGATGGTGTAGCATTACCACGTTATGTCTATTTAGACGAAGGTCGCCGCTTTTTTAAATCAAAAGGCGCAAAAGATGAAACCGCTAAAGTCTTCAATAAATATTTAGAACTACACCGTGATGCAGCCGATTTAGATGTACAACTCATTCCTGTTTCTGTGCTTTGGGGACGTTCACCAGGTAAAGAAGATAAAGCAAGCTTACCCAATCTTCGCTTATTAAACGGTCTTCAAAAAACCTTTGCAGCCATTTGGTTTGGACGTGACACTTTTGTGCGTTTTTCTCAAGCGCTTTCTTTGCGTTACATGGTAAATGAGCACGGTTCAGATGAAAAAATTGCGCAAAAACTGGCTCGCGTGGCTAAAATGCACTTTGCTAAACAACGCATTTCCGCTACTGGTCCTCGTTTGCCAAACCGCGAAGCGATGTTTAATAAGCTATTAAATTCTCAAGCAATTCAAAATGCCATTGAAGATGAGGCAAAATCAAAAAATATCAGCCGTGAGAAAGCCTATGCTGAAGCCGAAAAAATTCTTCATGAAATCGCGGCGAATGTAAGTCATTCTAGCCTTCGTGCGGCGGATCGTTTCTTACGTTGGTTATGGAACAAGCTGTATTCAGGGATTGATGTACAAAATGCGGACCGTGTGCGTAAATTAGCATTAGAAGGACATGAGATTGTTTATGTGCCTTGTCACCGTAGTCACATTGACTATTTATTACTTTCTTATGTGCTCTATCACCAAGGTCTTGTACCACCACACATTGCAGCGGGGATTAACTTAAACTTCTGGCCAGCGGGTCCTTTATTCCGTAGCTGGGGAGCATTCTTTATTCGCCGTACGTTTAAAGGTAACCGCCTTTACTCTGCGATTTTCCGTGAGTATTTAGGAGAATTATTTCACCGCGGTTATTCCGTCGAATACTTCATTGAAGGTGGTCGTTCTCGTACAGGTCGCTTGCTTGCACCGAAAACCGGTATGATGTCAATGACGCTACAAGCGCTTCAACATAACCAAACGCGTCCTATTTCTGTGGTGCCGGTGTATATCGGTTATGAGCACGTGTTAGAAGTGGATACTTACGCGAAAGAATTACGTGGTGCCGCGAAAGAAAAAGAAAATGCGGGCTTAGTTTTACGTGTGATTAAAAAATTACGTAATTTAGGTCAAGGCTTTGTGAATTTCGGTGAACCAATTACACTTTCTAATTACCTCAATCATCATTATCCGGAATGGAAAGAACAACATCATGAAGATAAACCTCACTGGTTTAACCATGCGGTTGGGTCTATTTCTAATCAAGTGATGGTGAATATTAATAAAGCTGCTGCAGTTAATGCGATGAATTTAGTAGGAACCGCTCTGCTCTCTTCCCGTCAGCGTGCACTTTCTCATGAACAGCTACTAGAACAACTCTCTAGTTATCAAGAAATGTTAAAGAATGTACCGTATTCTACTGATGTGGTACTCCCAACTGATACACCAAAAGCGATGCTTGACCACGTATTAAGCTTAGATCGTGTTGGCGTGTTAGTTGAAAAAGATAACTTTGGGGAAATTATTCGTTTAGAACGTAATTCTGCTGTTCTCATGACGTATTACCGCAACAATATTCAACACTTATTTGTGTTGCCTTCTCTTGTCGCGAGTATCGTTTTACATTATGAAGCTATCCAAAAAGATTTATTATTGGATGCGGTACGTAAAATTTATCCATTCTTAAAAGGCGAACTCTTCCTTCATTTCACTGAAGAAGAATTAGATACACAAATTAAAGCCATTATTGATGAATTTGCGCGTCAAGAAGTTATCCAAGCCAATGATAATTTATTGTCTATTCACCGCTCTAAAGTTCGTATTTTACAACTTTGGTCTGCGGGTATGCGTGAAATCTTACAACGCTACTACATTACAATAAACATTTTACGTAGAGATCCTGAAATTGCCCGTGGTTTACTCGAAAAAGAAAGCCAATTGGTGGCACAGCGTCTTTCAGTATTACATGGTATTAATGCGCCAGAATTCTTTGATAAAGCAGTATTCTCTGCCTTCATTGCTCACTTAAAAGACGAAGGTTATTTCGATGATGACAAAGAAAAATTACACGAGCTTGCAACAATCTTAGAGCATTTGATTTCTAGTGAGATTTGCTTAACGATCAACGGTGCGGCAGATAAAGCAGATGAAGTTGAGATTGAAGTAGAAGAAGAGGATAAATCAAATAAAGATGAATAATCTTTACTGAAATAATAAAAGGGCGTGTTAAATATTCTCAACACGCCCTTTTCTTTATACGATTAATTCAACCAGAAATAATATCCTATTGTCGCGATAACCAATATACACACAATATTTAAGATAAATCCAGCTTTAATCATATCACTTTGGCGGACCTCACCTGTACCAAACACAATTGCATTTGGCGGTGTTGCTACCGGCAACATAAATGCACAAGATGCACCTAAACCGATAATTAACGCAAGACCAATTTCCGGCATACCGAGAGATTGTGCGATAGAAATAAAGATTGGTACTAATAACGCCGCACTTGCCGTATTGGAAGTAAATTCAGTTAAGAAAATAATGAAGGTTGCGACCAATAAACCAATGAGGTAGTAATGTTGTCCTTGAACCAAGAATACAATACCGTCAGCTAACACTTTACTTGCGCCCGAATCTTTTAACACTGCACTCAAGGTTAAACCGCCCCCGAAAAGCATCAATACGCCCCAGTCAGTGCTTTCTTGGATTTGTTTCCAATTTGCTACACCGGTTGAACAAATAATGACAGCCGCAAGTAATGCGACGACGCTATCAAAACTACCGATATTTTTAGCAAGACCAAATACACCTGAAATGATTGGATTAATATAACTACTAAATACCCAACAAAGTGCAATAACACCAAAAATGACAAGCGTTAAAACGCGTTGGCCATTCATTTCAATACGTTCAAAGTTTTGTTCAAAATGTAAATTAAGTTTCGGTTTAAAGACAATGAAAAGTGTACCAATCATCAATGGCATCAAAATGAGCATAATTGGTAAACCATACCATAACCAATCAGAGAAGGTTAAATGTAAGTTACTTGCAACGATAGCATTTGGTGGGCTACCCACTAATGTACCCATACCACCAATACTCGCACTATATGCAATCCCTAATAATACGAAGACATAAGTATTATGTTCTTTTTCTTTATCAAGTTTACTTAAGATCCCCATGGCTAAAGGTAACATCATTGCAGCTGTTGCCGTGTTACTCATCCACATCGAAAGGAAAGCAGTAATGGAGAAAAGATACATCACAGCGACAAATAAATTTCCACGAGCCATTGCCATGATTTTATTGGCAATCATTTTATCGAGTTTTTGTATATGTAAAGCTGTCGCTAAAGCAAAGCCACCAAAGAATAAGAAAATGGTTGGATCGGCAAATGCGACTAAAGCTTGCTTGGTTGTCACCAAATCAAGTGCAATCGCAAGTAATGGCACCAAAAGAGCGGTCACTGTGACATGCAATGCCTCAGTTAACCAAAGAATCGCCACAAAGGCTAATAATGCTAAACCAGCATTTTCCTTAGGCGCGAAAGGTAAAGATTTTAATAAAATAAAAAAACAGGCTATCGCCAGCAGAAAGATAATCCCACTTTTATAATTTTTTGTTGTGTTTGTTTCGTTCATGAGTCCCTCCAAACTGATTACAGATGAACTATTTGCGATGTTAAATGAATGTTACAAACTTTCAACTAACAAATGTTTAAAATGTGATCTTGTTCAAAAAAATTTTAACAAAAAAAGTGCGGTTATTTCTAACCGCACTTTAAAAAGGTCAATAATTTCAAAATTATTCTTCTTCGAAATCTTCTAAATCTAATGCTTCTTGTGAAAGAATAATACCTGTTAAATCAGCATAAATATAATCTTCAGGGAAGAACGTCACGCCACCAAAATTGACCGGAAGATCACTTTCACCATGATTATTTTCATCTGCGCCAACTGGAATTGGTGCAAGCGCATGAATACCAATATCAATATTTTCAAGCTGTTGAATTTGACGCACGGCACCATAAACAATAATACCCGCCCAGTCATTATCTGCGGCAAGTTGTGCAAGCTCTGCATCAATTAAAGCACGGCGTACTGCGCCACCACCATCAACGACAAGTACTCTGCCATTACCATTTTCTTCGAGAATTTCGGCAATTAATCCATTATTTTCAAAACATTTTACTGTCGTCACTTTGCCGTAGAAATTGCTGACGCCACCAAAGCTAGAAAAAATTGGCTCAACCACATCTACTTGATCAGCATAAATATCACAAAGTTCTGAAGTATCGATATACATAATGTACCCCTTGTCGTTAAAATTTTTTCTCTAGTATAAGCCGATTTAGCCGATAAGCAAGCCTAAACTAAACAAGATATTGATAAATAAAGAAATCATTGACATCTGTGCTAACATCGGACGTAACACTGCAGGCTCTTTGCTGCGATAAACAAATAACGCATGTTTTAATAACAGTGGAAATGCCAATAAAAATAAGAAATGCCAAGGGCTAAATGCGGTTGATGCCGCAAATAGCACATAACATAAAGCGGCAACGCTTAATAAAATACAATGATAAATACGTCCTTTCTTCGGGCCAATACGCACAACCAGGGTATTTTTTCCTACCTTAGCATCTTGCTCAATATCACGTAAATTATTGATATTTAAAACAGCTGTTGCTAATAAACCTGAGCCTAATGCAGGTAAAGTAATTAAGCTATCAATGCTGTGAGTTTGTAAATAATAGGTTCCACCCACACCCAATAAACCAAAAAAGAGCAACACTGACAGATCGCCTAAACCTAAATAACCATAAGGTTTAGCCCCTACGGTATAAGTAATGGCAGCAATAATGGCAAGAATACCCAAACCTGCAAAGGCCAATAAATCTGTGAGACTTTGATATGCGATACCAATTAAGAATGCGCCTGAAAAAAATGAACCCACCGCCATTAAAATTAAGCCCCATTTAAGCTCATTCGCAGAAATTGCACCTTGTTGAATACCGCGTAAAGGCCCAATACGTTCTTCGGTATCTGACCCTTTTTGATGATCGCCGTAATCATTAGCAAAGTTGGAAAGTACTTGCAATAAAATGGTGGTAAGCAAGCAAAGTAACATCACGGTGAGATTAAAACTTTCTTTATCCGCCCAATATGCCAATGCCGAACCAGTAAAAATAGAAGCTAATGCCAAAGGCAAGGTTTTTGGGCGAGCGGTTTCCCACCACATTTTCAATTTATGATTTGTCATTTTTTTTGACCGCACTTTTGATTACAATAAAGGGCGTATTCTACACGGAAATTGCCTTTTTATGAATGATTTAACACTGACTCTTCACCCAATTGCGGTGATTCACACGCCTTACAAAGAAAAATTCTCAGTGCCACGCCAGCCTGATTTAGTACAAGATGGCATTGGTATTGTGGAACTTCTCCCTCCATATAATTCACCAGAGGCGGTGCGAGGATTAGAGCAATTTAGCCATCTTTGGCTTATTTTCCAATTCGACAAAATACCCCATGGGAAATGGCAATCCACTGTTCGTCCCCCTCGTTTAGGCGGCAATCAACGTGTCGGTGTATTTGCTTCACGGGCTACGCATCGCCCTAATCCGCTAGGCTTATCCAAAGTTGAATTACGCCAAGTGGAATGTATTCATGGACGTGTTTTTCTGCATTTGGGCTCCGTGGATCTTGTCGATGGCACACCTATTTTTGATATTAAGCCTTATATTGCCTATGCTGATAGCGAACCTGAGGCAAAATCAAGTTTTGCACAAGAAAAACCACCTGCAAAATTAAACGTAGAATTTACAGAAATCGCCCAAAGTGCGGTTGAAAAATATCACAAAAACCGACCGCACTTAGCGAGATTTATTACAGAAGTGATCGCACAAGATCCCCGCCCAGCTTATCAACAAGGTAAAGAAACCGACCGTATTTACGGTATTAGTCTGTACGAATTTAATATTAAATGGCGCATTAAAGCAGGGACAACAAATTGTGTGGAAATTTTGGATATCCAAAAATTAAAAGAACAAAAAAGCTGACTTTCGTCAGCTTTCTTTTTATCGTTTTAATTCTGTCTAATCCGGTAATGCATTCAGCACAGCTTTAACGAGCGTTGCCAACGGAATAGCGAAGAATACGCCCCAGAACCCCCATAATCCGCCGAAAATCAACACCGAAATAATGATTACTAAAGGATGTAAATTAACGACTTCAGAGAATAAATACGGCACCAACAAGTTTCCATCTAGAAGTTGACTCACCGCAAAGGCCACAATTAAATACCAAAACGTTGGGGAAATGCCAAACTGGAACATGGCGACTAAAGCAACGGGAATCGTCACCAATACCGCACCAATATAAGGGACTAAGACAGAGAGACCTACGACAACAGAAAGTAACAGCGGATAATTTAAACCAAAGCTTAAAAAGATAATATAAGTCACCACGCCAACAATCAAAATTTCTAACAATTTGCCATGAATATAATTCGCAATTTGTTGCTGCATCTCATTCCATACTTTAGACGCTAAAAGACGGTTTTTAGGCAAAAATCGGCTTACACCAGCAAGAAGTTCTGTTTTATCTTTCAGCATAAAGAACATCATTAATGGCACTAAAAATGCATAGATACCCAGTGATACAAGGTTCATTAATGAAGTAATCGACAATTTCACCGCAGATTCACCAAAGCCCAAAATCTTCGCGCGAGCCGCACTAAAAAAGGTGTCAATCATGGTGTAATCGATGAGTTCAGGATAATGCTCAGGAAGGGCTAATAACCATTCATGTAACTTATTGAACATGGCTGGCAAATCGCTTAATAAGGAAATCGTTTGATTCCATAATGTTGGTACAAGCCCGAAGAAAATTAATAACGCTAAGGTTAGAAAGCCACCAAAAATAATTAACGTGGCAAGCATTCGAGGAAATTTTAATTTTTTCGTTAAAAAATTAATCGGCATTTCCAATAAATATGCTAATACAATGGCAATCAGTAACGGAGCGATTAAATCACTAAAGAAATAAATCGCAATAAAGCCAAATAACAAAATGGCAAGTAGTCCCATCGCATGCGGATCGCTTAAGCGACGGCTATACCAATTTTTTAGCATTTCTAACATAAAGTCTTCCTAAACAAGTATTTTTTGTCATTATAAGTTAAAATTTAAATCAATCCTATATCCACTCATTCAACATAAAATAGAAGGAAACGTTATGTCTGTTAAGATTTACCATAATCCGCGCTGTTCAAAAAGCCGTGAAACCTTAGCTTTATTAGAAGAAAAAGGTATCCAACCAACTATCGAACTTTATTTGCAACAACACTACTCTGTTGAAGCATTACAGCAACTGGCTAATAAATTAGGATTAGATGATGTTAGAAAAATGATGCGTACCAAAGATGAGCTTTATCAATCATTAGGGTTAGATAATCCTGCATTAACTCATGATGATTTATTAAAAGCCATCAGTGAAAATTCAGCCTTATTAGAGCGCCCGATTGTGGTAAAAGGTGAAAAAGCCAAAATTGGACGACCGCCTGAAAGCGTACTCGCCATTTTGTAATTTTATTCATTTTCGCTATAATGACTTGCCGTGAAACACTTCACGGCAATTTTTTAGAGGTAAATATGACAAAAAAAACAAAAAGTGCGGTTGAAAATCAGCCCATTTATCAACACTCCAAAGGAGTCGTGAAAGATAATGCTGTGATGGCACTATTACACGACAAATTATTCCGCCAACGCGTTGAGAAAAAACGTAAAGGCAAAGGCAGTTACCAACGAAAAGCAAAATATGCGAGCAATTGGTTTGAAAAGCCCGATGATAAAGTTTTTGATTTCAGAAATTTTATCATCGGGTTTTTCGTTTCAATTTCAGTATAAAAAATAACAAACAGAGGAAGTCTATATGTCAATCAAAACAGAAGTTTTATTTAACAATACTTGGAATGTCCGTATCAGTGATCCAGGTGAAGAAGGGGCTCAAAGCCACTTTTTTGAAACCATTTATCTCACGCTCACGGCTTATTTTGAAGGCGAAAATGTGCGTTATGAATTTGTGCGTAAAGTAGAAGATCAAGTAAAAATCAAACGCTCATTTACGGAATTAAGTGAGTTATTCAAATTCTTGGGGGATTATTTGGATCCGGTTTCACTCGGTAACCTCGGTGTAAAAATGGGTAACTTAGGCGTGAAAGCTGAATAAATTTTTTCTAATAAAAAAGTGCGGTCAAATTGAACCGCACTTTTTATTTATCAACTTATTATATTATTGCGCAAGTAACACACCTAGCGCGGAATAGAGGGATTGAGCGGCTTCATTTGGTAATGCCTTGCCATCTTCATCAGTGATCACGACCGCACTTTGTTTACCCACCGCAGAAATTTGCATTTGGTAAACGCCTTTTTCTAGATTAGGCGGATTCACACCTAAACGTAGCCACTCTTGTTTACCCAATGGTTTATATTTTAACTCGCGATAACCATGGCCAGCAGATTCCGATGTGGCTTTAAAGCCTAATTTCGGTAGAGCCGAACCTAAACGTTGCCATGCTTGACCAAAGCTTGCATCCATACCCAATGCCATTCTGCCATTCGTATCAGTAATTAAACCAGATTGGAAAGGTCCTACAGAAGCACTACTTAAATCTTGTTGTTGCTTGTTATAAGCGCTAGTGAGCGCCGAAACAAAACGATTTAAACGATCAGATGCATAGCGCTGCTTATCAGCTTGATTTGGTGTGTAAATTACACCATCACGACGCATTTGTTCGACAGAAACCGCTAACGCACTCGCATCTTGCGCTGTAACTTGTTCAATTTTATAACGGATCTCTGTATTGGCTTTATCGTCTGCACGACCCGTTGGCGCCCAGTCACTCATTAATATTGCACCATCTAAGGTCGAATTCGTGCCTTCTTCTTTCAATAAACGCTCAATTTGTTTGAGGTTATAAAGCTCTGCTTGTGCATCCGTATAAACAATCAATGCACGTTCGCCATCAAATTGTGTTAAAGAATTTTTAATAATCGCTAATGGGGTTGAAGGCGGACGAATATCCACGCGTTCTTTTTTCGCATTAAGCTGAGGAAGTTCATAAGTCGGATCAGCTTGCGGCAATGTTACCCCACCACTTGCTAAAGGAGAAAAGCTCGGTATTTCACGATCAGAATTTTGATAAGTGTCATTAGCCGTCTGCATTTTTTCCACGCTGTTTGAACATGCCGATAACAATGCTGCTGCGACTAAACTCAGTACGATTTTTTTCATTCCTTAAATCCTTTCAATAAAAAATAATTAGAATAATGACCGCTCTTTGACAAATAAAAGAGCTGAAAGTTTAAAGGGCTGTAAAAACAACCCTTTAATTCATTAAATTAAGCCAGCAATTTTTAATGCTTCTTCTACTTTTACTTGAGCGCTTTCGCTTAACACAGTAAGTGGTAAACGTAAGTGTGAAGTCTTAATTAAACCTAAACGATATGCAGCCCATTTTACTGGAATTGGGTTTGATTCAATAAATAAATCTTGGTGTAAAGGCATTAAGCGGGCATTAATTTCTTCCGCTTTTGCAAAATCACCCGCTAAAGCATAGCGACACATCGCGGCCATGTCTTTTGCAGCAAGGTTGTTTGTCACAGAAATGACACCTTCTGCACCTAATTTCATCGCTTCTAGCCCTGTAGCATCATCCCCACTTAACACAATGAAATCTTTACCGGCTAATTCTTTAATTGCAGTGATACGAGTTAAATCGCCTGTGGCTTCTTTAATCCCCACAATATTCTCAATTTGCGACAAACGTGCTACGGTTTCAGGTTTCATATCACTACCGGTACGACCTGGTACGTTATAAAGAAGTTGTGGTAAATCCGTGCATTCTGCAATCGCTTTAAAATGTTGGAACATGCCTTCTTGAGTTGGTTTATTGTAGTAAGGAACAACAGATAAACAACCGGCTACACCGCTATCACGTAATAATTTTGTCATCACAATGGCTTCGCTCGTTGCATTCGCACCGGTGCCAGCAATGATTGGAATACGTCCTTTTGCTAACTCAACCGTCTTTTCAATCACCTTCACATTTTCTTCAATGCTTAATGTGGCAGACTCTCCCGTTGTACCCACAGATACAATCGAATCTGTACCCGCATTGATATGAAACTCGATAAGTTTTTCTAATGTTTCAAAATCAATGTTCCCGTGGTTATCCATCGGGGTTACTAAAGCAACAATACTGCCTGAAAATAAGGGGGTTTGCGTAGTCATAAGGTACTCCATTTACATCTATTTTGCGTTTTAACAATAACATTTGAAAATATTTGGTTATAATCGCTAAAATAGCTTGAATTTACAAATCATTTTTTACATTTTTAAGGATTTTTTATGAAAACATTACAAGTGGGTGACTTAGCACCGCAATTCACCCTTTTAAATCAAGATAATCAACCAATTTCACTTGGCAACTTTAAAGGCAAAAAAGTACTCGTGTATTTTTATCCAAAAGCCTTAACACCAGGCTGTACAACTCAAGCCTGCGGTTTACGTGATGCTAAAAGCGAGTTAGAAAAATTAGGTGTGATTATTTTAGGCATCAGCACAGATGCGCCAAAAAAACTGGCTCAATTTGTTGAGAAAAAATCGCTCAATTTCACCTTGCTTTCTGATGAAGATCACCAGGTTGCCGAGCAATTTGGTGTTTGGGGTGAAAAGAAATTTATGGGACGCACCTATGACGGCATTCACCGCATTAGCTTCCTCATTGATGAACAAGGCAAAATTCAACACGTTTTTGATAAATTCAAAACAGGCGAACATCATCAGGTTGTCTTAGATTACCTGCAATCCCTTTAAATCCCCTCTCAAAACAACCGCACTTTCTATGATTTACCTCAAAGTGCGGTCAAAAAATAGCCATTTTTCTAATTTATATTTACGCTCTATTTTTCATTTGATAAAATTCCAATCTAATTGAAATTCATTATCAATTAATTTTGTATTCTTTATCATATAAAAGGACTATCAGATGCCAAAACTTTTTGAGTTTTTAGAACAATATAGTGATTACATTATTATCGGGCTTTTACTTCTTATGAGCGTAATCATGCTTGCTACTGTGATTGAGCGTTTTATCTTTTTAAGCCGTGTCAATGTCGCTAAATATTCCAATATCCATTCACTTGAAATTGATTTAAATCGCAATATGACGACCATTTCAACCGTTGGCGCAAACGCACCTTATGTGGGCTTGTTAGGAACAGTAATTGGTATTTTGTTAACCTTCTATCAAATTGGTCAAGCTGGCGGTGATGTCGATGCTGGCGCAATCATGATGCACCTCTCTCTTGCGCTAAAAGCAACCGCACTAGGTATTTTAGTCGCGATTCCATCCATGATGTTCTATAACGGCTTAGGTCGTAAAGTAGATGTTAACTTATTGAAATGGAAAGTATTAAACGCTCAAAAAGATAAGGAATAATCGTGAAAAAATTTGATGAAATCAATATTATTCCTTTCATCGACATTATGTTGGTGTTATTAGCGATAGTGTTGATCACCGCATCCTTTATTTCTCAAGGAAAAATTCAAGTTAATGTGCCAAAAGCCAGTTCAACGGTCGCATTCAAATCCGATGAATTAGCCAAATTATTAACCGTGACGGCAGATAAACAACTTTATTTTAATGATAAACCAATCTCCCAAGAAGCCCTTGAAAAAGAGATCGCGGGTTGGAATAAAGATCAGAAAGTTACATTAAAAATTGATGCAGAAGCCTCTTTCCAAGATTTTGTGACGATTACTGACATGTTATCGAAAAACGAAATTAAAAATGTCGCGATTGTTTCGATGAAAGATAAAGGCGCTTCGAGCAAAAATGCGCCAGCAGTGGGAGGCGTCGGAGTAGGGCATAAACAATGAACAGCCAACAAGCTAAACGATCACTATTAGGCTTGCTTATTTCTCTATTAATTCATGGTGCCATTGTAGGCGCATTGCTTTGGAACTGGCATAAGCCAAGTGAAGCTGCAAGTAATGCTACAGGTGAAATATCCACGACAATATCAATGGAAATGATTCAAGGGATGAGAGTGGAAGAACCCGCTCCTGAGCCGGAACCTGAACCTCAACAGGCAGAACCGGAACCTGAAAAGCAAGAAGTCGTCGCAGATCCAACGAAGAAACCAGAGCCTGAGAAGAAAAAAGAACCTGAGAAAAAGCCAGAAAAACCAATAGAAAAGCCGAAACCAAAACCGAAAGAGAAGCCAAAAGAAAAACCTAAAAATGAGGTAAAAGCAGAGAAAGCGGTAGAAATGCCGAAGAGCTTACCGATTGGCGATAAGAATATTAATTCAACGGCTACGGCAAATTCTAAAGCAACGACCACAGGTCAACCTGGTACAAATGGCGTTCAAGGTGGCTCAGGTACCAATACGGATGAGCTAAATGCTTACCGTGCAGCTATTCGACGTGAAATTGAACGGCACAAACGTTATCCTGCTCGAGCGAAGATGATGCGTAAACAAGGTGTTGTGAGCGTGAGTTTTAGCGTAGGGGCAGATGGTTCCTTATCAGGAGAACGAGTAACGAACTCCTCTGGAGATGAAAGCTTAGACAACGCAGCACTGGAAGCGGTGAGAAGTGCAAGACCTGTTGGTCCAAAACCCGCTGGATTTACCTCTTCAGTCAGTGTACCAATTAGCTTCACCATTCAATAGATAAATAAAAAGGCGAACATCATGTTCGCCTTTTCTTTTGCTAATCTTAATTAGCCCATACCGTATTTTTTCAATTTCTTACGCAATGTACCACGGTTAATACCGAGCATATTTGCCGCACGGGTTTGGTTACCGCGGGTGTATTGCATAATCATATCTAACATCGGGTGTTCAACTTCCGCTAATACTAATTCGTAAAGATCATTCACATCTTGACCATCTAATTGTGATAAGTAATTGCGTAAAGCTTGTTTTACTGAATCACGTAATGGTTTGTTTGTTACTTGTGATTGAGAGTTTAAAACTGAAACGGTTAACGCTTCAGACGGACTACGTTGTTGTTCTAACATTTTTCTTTATCCAAAATTGAATTTAAAAAATCTTCCAGCACAATTAACTGCTCTTTCGGTTCATTAATTGCGTTAAAAGTCTGTCTAAAAACGGAATCGGGTTGAATTCCCTGTAAATACCAAGCTACGTGCTTACGGGCTATTCGATAGCCTTTTTGCTCACCATAGAACTCATGAAGTTCCTGAATATGACGCAAAATATGACCGCACTTTTCACGCAAACTTGGAGTTTGAATTATCGAATCATGTTCAACTAAAGCCTCGACGGCTTGAAAAAGCCATGGATTGCCTAGTGCGGCACGACCGATCATTATTGCATCAGCACCTGTATACTCAAGTACCTTTTTCGCTTTCGAGGCAGAATCAATATCACCATTCGCAATAACAGGAATTGAAATTGATTGTTTGACTGCTCGAATATTGTCGTATTCCGCTTCCCCTTCAAATAGGCATTCTTTCGTCCGCCCGTGAATGGTTAAAGCCTGAATACCAGATTGTTCTGCAATTTTGCCGATTTGCACACAGTTTCGATTTGCTTTATCCCAACCTGTGCGAATTTTTAACGTCACAGGCACATCAACGGCATTCACGACTTCTTTTAAAATTTTTTCCACTAAATCAGGAAATTGAAGCAGTGCAGAACCCGCTAATTTTCGATTTACTTTCTTTGCGGGACAGCCCATATTAATGTCGATAATTTCAGCACCATAGGCTACATTAATTGCTGCAGCTTGGGCCATTTCTAAAGGATCAGAACCTGCAATTTGCACCGCATTTAATCCTAGATCTTCACTATGTGCTAAACGAAGTTTCGATTTCTCTGTATGCCAAACTTGTGGATTGGTGGACATCATCTCTGAAAACGTTAATCCCGCGCCATAATGGGCACATAAACGTCGAAAAGGTTGATCCGTGATACCTGCCATGGGTGCCAATAAAATACGATTTTTTAATTCATAAGAACCAATTCGCATTTTATGTTATCCCCAATTACAAGTCCTATCTCCAGCAAGTCAGGCCACAATAGCAACCGACAAGGGGTGCTATATTACGCATTTTTCGTTTTTTTGCAAAGTGAAATTTGTTCAAAAAATGCACTTTTTTTAATTGACAAAAAGAAATTAAGCCGATTTTAATTTACCTGTAATACGGCACCATTCCTCTTTCACTGCAACAGGATCTAAATCAAAGGATTGTGTATAAGCATCACATACCGATTCTGCTTGGGTTTCTAAAATACCCGATAATCCAAGATCACCGCTCTCTTTCACTAGTTGAGAAATAATCGGATAAAGTTCTTTCAATGGCCCCGCAAGAATATTCGCCACAACAACATCTGCTTTTAAATCTGCAGGTTTATCATCGGATAAGAAAAGTTGAAGACGATCCGCCACCCCATTTTGTTCTGCATTATTTCGACTGGCGAGAATGGCTTGTGGATCGATATCAATACCGATTGCATTTTTAGCCCCTAATTTAAGGGCTGCAATGGCAAGAATTCCAGAGCCACAACCAAAATCGATGACGGTTTTGTCAGTTAAATCCAAACCATCTAACCACTCTAAACAAAGTGCGGTTGTCGGGTGGGTGCCTGTTCCGAAAGCTAAACCAGGATCAAGCATCACATTAACTGCATTTTGATCTGGCACTTCACGCCAGCTTGGGCAAATCCATAAACGTTTGCCAAATTGCATTGGGTGGAAGTTATCCATCCATTCACGTTCCCAATCTTTATCCTCGATTTGCTCAATTTTGTAAGCGGTGTTTTCATCTAAATGATGTGCTTGTTTAAGCAAACTCACAATTTCATTCATATCGGTTTCTGCATCAAATAATGCAATCACATCCGTATTTCCCCACAAACGTGTTTCGCCTGGAAGTGGTTCAAAAATCGGTGTATCTTGGCTATCCATAAATGTGACCGAAACTGAGCCAATTTCTTCTAAAAAATCGCTAATATTCTCGGCTTTTTCATTTGTACTATTTAAGCGAATTTGAATCCACGCCATCTTCTTTTCCTTTTAATTAATTTCTTTATGTAACCATCTGGGTAATAAACTTACGCCTAGGGCTGAAACCACAATAATGATAATCCCAAGCGCTGAAACAAGTGAAACCTCTTCGTTGAGTAATAATACTGCCAAAAAGACACCAAAAATCGGCTCAAGTGCGGTCAAAATTCCCGAGATTTTTGCATCCACCGAATTTAAGCCTTTATTCCACAACCAAAAGGCAAACCAACTACATACTACACCGAGATAAATCAAACCAAAGAAACCAAGCCAGTTAAAATGGATATCCCAGTTTTCCGTCAGCAATAAAGTAAATGGCAGCATGGTGATGCTTGCTAACACAATCGAAATGGATGTATAGGCTTGTGCTGAAACCGTTGCCACCACTTTTTTCGTCCAACGCAAGCAACAAGCAAACACAATACTTGCCGCCACCACTAAGGAGCAACCCAATAAGCTAATTTCACTTGCGCCTTCATTGCCCTGCCCGCCTAGAATTAAAATGGCTACGCCTAAAAAGGCAAAAGCCCCACACAACCAATGATACCATTTCGCACGATCTTGAAAGAAAAAATGCCCAATGAAAATAACACATAATGGTTCTAATCCAATCATGGTCGTTGCACTCGCCGCGCTTGTATATTTTAAACCAATGAATCCCAGCAAAAAGGTCGCGGTATAATTGAAAAAACCTAGCCACCAAAGCTGTTTTCGCATCGGTTTAGACACGCCTTTCCAACGACGAAAAAAGAGTGGCATCACAATAATCGCCGCCATTACGGGCTTGGATCATCAAAATGGTGTCCATCATTGTAAAGGTGTATTTAGCGGCAACAAAGGAACTACTCCAAATAAACAATGCTAGGATCTGGTAAATCATAAAGTGCGGTCCATTTTTACTGTTTTTTTGCGCCGAATTGGTTACCCAAGATGAAAGCAATCAAGCCAAATACAAGTGCAGGTACAATGGCATTAAAACCAAATAATTTAATACCAAATTGAGTCAATAACACAAAACTACTCAATCCCACCACCATTGAGCTTATTGCACCTGCTGCATTTGCTTTATCCCAATAAATGCCTAATACAATCACCCAAAGGAATGCTGCTTCTAATCCACCGAAAGCAAATAGATTCAACCAAATAATCATATCAGGTGGATTCAGTGCGGCAAGAATTAACAACGCCGATAAAATTAGTGTAATGACTGATGAAATACGGCTAATTCGTTTTTCATTCTTCGCGGCTTCAGGTTTGCTTGCAAGATATAAGTCTTTCACAAAAATTGAGGAGGATTGAATGAGTTGCGCATCAACTGTGGACATAATCGCAGACATCGGCGCGGCTAAGAAAATCCCTGCAACAATAGGAGGAAGTACTTCCAACATTAAGGTTGGAATGACTTTATCTGATACTGTTAAATCTGGCACAACGGCACGTCCTAAAGCGCCCGCCAAATGCATCCCTAACATAATGACTGAAAGGACAATCGTACCAATGAGCATGCCTCGATGTAAGGCTTTACTATCTTTGAAAGCCATGCAACGCACGGCTGTATGTGGTAAACCTACCACACCGAAACAGACTAAGATCCAAAATGATGCCATAAATTGAAAATCAAGCATCTCATTTGGGCCGTAAGGGCTTACTAAGCTCGGATCAATTTCAGTTAATTTATTGACCGCACTTTCCACGCCACCGAGATGGTAAATCACGCCCACTAATAGTACGATTGTGCCAAAAATCATTACGGTACCTTGAATCGTATCAGTTAATACGACGGCTCGGAAACCACCAATAAACGTATAAATGCCAACCGTTAAGGCAAAAATAAGTAAGGCGTGAGTATAAGGAATCCCTATCGTAGTTTCGAGCAATCTTGCGCCACCAATAAATTGCACAACCATAGCGGCAAAGAAGGCAAGCAACAATGCTAGACTGGAAATCCAAACGAGATATTTATTTTTATAACGATAGAGAAATAAATCATTGATAGTAAGCGCATTGGTCTCGCGAGAAAGTAATGCAAACTTTTTGCCCAATGCACCTAAGGCTAGCCAAACAGCCGGCACTTGGATCATGGCGAGTAATACCCAGCCTAGCCCATATTTATAAGCTGCCCCTGGTCCACCAACAAAAGAACTGGCGCTGGCATAAGTGGAAGCCGTTGTCATCGCAAGGACAAAGCCCGTCATGGAGCGATTTCCTACATAATATTCCGTAAGGAAATCACCTTTACTGCGTTTTACATAAGCAAATAATGCCGCGCCAAAGATGAAGACTAAATAGATAGCTAATGGGAGAATAATACCTAAATTCATTATTTATTCTCCTTTGACTCAACATCTAGCGGGATATCTAGAAAGACAATTTTGACAATCCAATACCCAATGACTACAAACAAAATAGGTAAATAAATGCAGGATAATTCAAACCACAACGGAAAACCTATCGGTCCAGGCGAGTCTTTCGGTAAATAAGCACAAACACACCACCCAATCACATAAAAAATAGCTAACCCTAATGCCCAGCGCGCCTCCTTGGCGGCTTGTTTATATCGTTGTGATAAATCCATTATAAACTCCCGTTAGAATGTTTTACCCATTTCAAGGAAAATACGATTTTTGTCGTAGCTATAAAATGGGTGATTACTTGAAACTCGTTGATAAGACCACGTGATTTTAGGCGTGATTCCCCAGAAGTAAAGATCTCGATGCCATAATGTTACAGCCGATTGGTATTCATTATTTTTTTGGCGAATATTAAATAAATCAGCACCTTTGTAAGTTCTACGTGCATAGGCAAGGGAAATTCGGGTTGAAATACCCCAGCCCCACTCTTGTCCCCAACCTAAACGGAGATTTTTACGTTGATAAGCATTGTCCTTATCTCGAGTATTTTCACGATTATAATCAGCGCCTACGAACCAAAATTGACCACTCTTAGGAAAATAAGATAACGTATTCGACCAAAGATAGTTATTCCCATTCAAATGTTTACGAGTGGTATAACGCTGTTCACCATACTCAAGTGCGGTTGAAATTTGCCACTTTTCATTCAGCCAATAAGTTAAATCTAAACGAGCACCTGAATTCTTCGAATACTGCTTCATTGATTCGCTACCTGAGGAGCCACCTGCATACCATCGTCTTTCGGTAAATGGCATTACTGACATCTCGAAACGCGCGGTTTGATAACC
>ERZ791852.513-NODE-513-length-29047-cov-6.142522_pt1 | contig 29047 bp, 21 predicted proteins | sample MGYA00510287_ERZ791852 | MGnify/ENA primary metagenome ERZ791852 (study PRJEB30046, sample SAMN00715257) | human gut metagenome | study: EMG produced TPA metagenomics assembly of the A metagenome-wide association study of gut microbiota in type 2... | reverse complement strand
GTAAGATATTCATATGTCTATTATGCAGAAAAATGAAGCAAAAGAAAAGCCCACCTCTCAAGATTGAGGGGCGAGGGAGTTGAATAGGCGAAGCATGCTTTTTATTAGTGGTATCTGAATTTTAGAAAGTATATGCGGCAAACAACATTTTAGGTATAATATAAAATATATTTTAATGATTATGTGGCATAAGTGATATGGCATTTTTATGTTAGGTACAGTTATGTTGTAGTTGAAAAGGAGGACATTATGACAAAGAAAGGAAAATTAAGAACGGGTATCAGTATACTACTTGCAGTATGTATGGCTCTCCCTGTGGGATTCGTTACGAGAAGCGAAACTGTGCATGGAAAAGTGATAGATGCAGATATAACAAAAAGAGAATTATGGTCTACATCCTTTGAATCAGCAGATGGATTTAAAACTTCTACAGTAGATGATAAGAAGGGCACAGCCAATATTACAACAAATGAACTAAGCTATCAGATAAATGGAAATTTATCCGGTGAAATCGAGAGTTACTCGGGAAGTGCCGCGAAAAATGATAATGAAGTTTTGAAAAATTTGTTTGACGGAGACTCTGGAACAAAATATTTAACTGATGTAAAGCCGTCGGAAGTTATTGTAAAACTAAAGAGTCAACGGGTTATAAAATCCTATGCGATAACTTCTGCGAATGATGCTCCCGGAAGAGACCCTAAGAATTGGAGTCTTCAGGGTAGAAATTCGGATAATGAAAGCTGGGAAACCATCGACAATAAAACAAATCAGGTGTTTAATGGCAGATATAAACAAAATTATTTTGAATTGGATAACAGCAAAGCATATAGCCAGTATAGATTGCGGATTACAGCAAATAAAAATGGTGGTTCCATGACACAATTTTCAGAGTTTATTCTTGCAACAGGCAAGTGTCAGGAAGTTGGTGCTTCTATTAGCAGAATGAATAGTAATATTACTTCCGGACCGAGCGATGCATGGAATCAAAAATCCAATGTGGGTTGGACAGGAAGCCACTCTCTTGTATGCAAGGGAGTTCATGTAGGAACTGGTCATGCATATTCTTATAATGTTATTTATGACAACTTGAATATTACAGTAAGTGATAATACAAATTTAAGATATGTAATTTTTCCTTCCATGTCTAATGGAGACGAATATGACTATGAATATACACAGATGCATATGGCGGTGGATTTAAAGTTTAAGGATGGAACTTATTTAAGTGAGTTAGGTGCAATTGATCAAAATGGAAATAAGGTGGATGCACAGTCTCAGGGAGATAGTCGTACACTGGTGGCACAACAGTGGAATGAAATTTACAGCAAAATTGGTGATGTGGCAAAGGGGAAAGTCATTGAAAAGATTTTGGTTGTGTACGATATGAAAGCTCATAATGCGAGGGCTTTAGCAAAATTCCAGACATATTTTGATGACATTGAAATATATAATCAGGATTATCCGGTATATTCTCATTTATCAGATTATGTAAATATTCTAAGAGGAACGAACAATACAGGAAACTTCTCCAGAGGGTTGACAATTCCGGCAGTAACAGTGCCAAACGGATTCAACTTTTGGATTCCTGCAACCAGCGCAAGCAGTAATACGGCTTATGAATATCAGAAAACAGATGATTTTCGTTGTATGAGAATAAGCCATGAACCGTCTATATGGGTTGGTGATAGAGGAACCTGGCAATTTATGGTAAATACCAGCAAAAATTATAATACAAATGACGATTATGGATTGGGAACGTTAAAAGCAAACTTTAGTCATAATAATGAGGTAGCAAAAGCGCATTATTATAAAGTTTCTTTTGATGGCAATGGAGGCGATGCAGCAAATTCACAGATAGAGCTGACACCGACATCTCATGGCGCAGTGGTACGGTTTACTTATAATAACACGGCAAACAAGAGTGTTATCTTTGATTGTGCCAATGGTGGAAGTAGGACCGAATATAGCGGAAATACATTTAAAACATATTCTGACCATACAGGGAATGGTTCGAAGCGTATGTACATTTACGGAGAATTTAGTGAGACTCCTAAGGGAACTAAAATAAATGACAGGAAAAGTATTGCATCCTTTAATTCCAATAGAGTTACAATGAAACTTGCCACATCATACATCAGCTATGATCAGGCAAAGAAGAATTTGGAACTTGAAATTGGGGGAGACAGTTTTGAAACGGTTTATAACAAGGCACAGTCTAAATGGGATAATCAGCTTGGAATTATCACAGATGTTAAAGGCGCAAATTATGAACAGTTAGTTACACTTTATTCTTGTATTTATCGTATGTATTGTTATCCAAATCTTATGTCAGAAAATACAGGGTCAAACAGTAATCCGGTTTGGAAATACAAGAGCCCTTACAAAGATGATAATGCAAATCCTGTGGAGGGAAAGATTTATATTAATAATGGTTTCTGGGACACATATCGTACTGCATGGTCAGGGTATGGACTGTTTACACCGTCCAAAGCAACAGAGTTGTTAAACGGTTTGGTACAGCATTATAAAGATCAAGGATGGGTTCCAAGATGGATTGCACCAGGTGGAACCAACAGTATGGTGGGAACAAGCAGTGATGCTATTTTTGCCGATGCAATGGTGAAGGGCATATCATTTGATTATGAAAATGCATACAAGTCCGCATTGAGAAATGCAGCTACTGTATCCGATAACCTTACAAATGGAGGAAGAAAGAAATTAAATGTTTCGAACTTTATTGGATATGTACCTGCTGATGAAAATGAAAATTTCTCATGGTCCATGGAAGGATATATTAACGATTACGGAATTGCTCAGATGGCAAAGAAATTGGCAAATCAGACTAACGATGCAACAAAGAAAGCAAACTATATGTCTGAATATTACTACTATCTAAACAGAGCAAAGAACTATTCCCTCTTATTTGACGATTCTGGTCAGGATGTCACGTCAAAATGGTTGAGAGGAAGAAAAGCTGACGGTTCTTTGAATTTAGGAAACAGTGACAATAATACGGGATTTAATCCATTCTGGTGGGGGGCAGATTATACAGAAACCAATGCATTTAACATGGCAGTTTCTGTACCACAGGATGGAATTGGACTTGCAAACTTATATGGCGGTCGCGACCAGCTTGCAGACAAGCTTGATACAATCTTTACAACTGATGGAGGATATATTGGATATGGCGCCATGGATGGTGTTGGAGGTATTCATGAACAGAGGGAAGCAAGAGAAGTAAAACTGGGTCAGTATGGACACAGCAATCAGCCGTCCCATCATATTCCATATATGTATCTGTACTCATCCCGTCCGTGGGAGACACAGAAGTATGTAAGAGATATTCTTGCAAGATGTTATGCAGGAAGTACCTTTGGGCAGGGTTATATTGGTGATGAAGATAATGGTGAAATGTCAGCATGGTATGTATTGTCTTCCATCGGCTTTTATCCATTGTCAATGGGAAATGATGAATTTGCTATCGGTTCACCACAGTTTAAAGAAGTAACTGTTAATTTGGAAGGAAATAAAAAACTGGTAATTAAGGCAAATAACAATAGTAAGGAAAATGTGTATGTAGACAGTATGTACGTTAATGGAGAAAAGTATGATAAAACATTTATAAAATACAAGGATTTAATTAAAGGTGGAACAATTGAATTTAATATGTCCTCAACACCTAATAAAGAGCGCGGACTTGAACAGGATAGCCTTACATCCATAACTACAGATGACAATAAGCCGCAAGTATATACGGACTATTCAAAGGATGCCAATAAGTCTTCAAGTACAGGAGTGACTACATTGGATAACTTATTTGATGATAATTCAGATACAGAGACAAAGGTTGATAATACAACTACACTTATGTTTAAGTTTACCGATAAAAAAGCTGTAAGAATGTTGACTCTTACATCATCAAAATCAGGAAGAACACCGGATAGGGCAAAGGTGTATGGCGCTAATGAAGATGATAACTGGGTTTTACTGGGAGACTACCATGACAGTGGCAGCTTGTTCTTTAATATTTGGGGCAAGTATACAAGACCATTTGGAATAAGTGCAGACAAAGTGGGCAAATACTCAAGATATAAAGTTGTTCTTACAGGAACAGATGCTTATTTGTCAGAAGTTGAGATGCTGGGATATAAGAATAACGGAATATTAAAGAGTGATTTAAAAAATGCCATTGATGTAGCAAAATCAATAGACGCCACAGGTGAATATCTGCCTATTGCAAAACGTCTTGAAAATAATTTAAAAGAGGCAAGCAGTGTGTATGCTAATGGAGAAGCATCAGATGATGAAATTCTAAAAGCTTATCAGTCATTGGGTAGAATTGTGGACATTGAGAAGAAGACAATTAAAATACATGATGCAAGCCAAGTAGAAGCAGAAGAGTTTGATGCAAAGTCCGGCCATATAATTAATGATGGCAAAAACATTGGTGGAGTGGAAAATAATACATGGGTAAGATATGACAGTGTGTACTTTAACGGTTCGGCATCTCAGGTAAGCTTTAACTATTCGGGACAAAAGAGCGATGCAGGCGGATATGCACAGGTGTATATAGACAGCAAGGTAGGAGAACCTGTAGCAACTATTAATCTTCCGGTTACAGGAGATCATTGGAGTACATATACTACTGTAAGTCAGCAGCTTGAAAAATCCATAAGTGGTCTTCATAATGTATATATTGTATTTAAGAATGATGGCTCACATAAATATGTGGCAAATGTTGACAATATTGCTTTTGATGTAAAAAGTGTTGGGGAAAAGGATAATATTCCATCAGGATATACAGCAGCAACAGTTAATCAGTGGACACCATCAGGTAAATGGGAATGTTACTTTGGAAACTTGAGTGGAACGGCTTCTGGATCATATAAGTGGGCATCAGACGCAGACTATAATATTTATGTTGATAAGGCAAACAAAGGAAAAGCATGGTCAGTACAGGGAAGTTATACAGATAACGTAACAAGCGGACATACATATAAAGTAACAGTAGATGTTACTGCATCAAAAGCATGTTCAATTGGTATAAAAGAAGATCTTTCAAATAAAAAGGATCCACAGGTATATACAGATATACCGGCAAATGGTACAAGAACTTTAACAGGAACATACACAGTAACAAACAACCAGATAAAAGTAATGTTTGAGTTAGGACAGAATGTTGATGCAGGAACAAATATTAACTTTAAAAATATTAAGATTGAAGATACAACTGCCTCAACAACAAAGGAATCAACAACACCAACAATAGCAGCACCTACAACGGTTGCGCCAACAACAGAGGTACCAACAACTGTAGCCCCAGCGACAGGGGGACCAACAACGGTAACTACTACTACAGAGGCACCAACAAAGGTTGCTCCTACTACAGTAGCCCCAACAACGGTGGCACCTACAACGGAAGCCCCAACAACAGAGGCACCTACAACAATGGCGTCTACAACACAGAGTAAAACTTCAACAGTAGCAATTGGAGAAGGAAGCGATGTAGGTAAGGTTAACAGCAAAATACTTAACTGCAAGAATGATAAGGATTTAGCAGGATCTACTTTCGGAAAACTTTGTGTAAAGGTTAAGAAGAGCAAGAAGAAGGCTATCAGTCTTACATGGAAGAAAATACAGGTTGCTAAGACATATGTTATATATGGTGCAAAATGTGGAACTTCATATAAGAAGATTGCAACTGTTCACAAAAAGACATTTACTAATAAGAAGCTAAAGAAAGGTACTTATTATAAGTACATGGTTGTTGCATTAAATGAAAAGGGCAAAGTGGTAGCAATATCCAAGTTAGTTCATGTGGCAACAAAGGGTGGAAAAGTAGGTAACTGTAAGAAACTTAAAGTGAACAAATCAAAGGTTAACTTAAAGCAGGGCAGGAAGTTCAAGTTAAAAGTTAAACAGATTGCTAAATCAAAGAAGGTTAAATTAAAGAAACATAGAAAGACAGCCTTCGAATCAGATAATCAGAATGTGGCTGTTGTATCCAAAAAGGGAGTCATTACAGCTAAGAAGAAAGGCAAGTGTTCAGTTTATGTTTATGCACAGAATGGTGTGTACAAACGAGTGAAAGTTACAGTTAAATAAAGATATATAATATTAGAAAAGTAGCGGGCATTATGATACGCCCCGGTCAGATAGACAGGGGCGTATCATGAAGCCCGTTATTTTTGCTTAAAAGCAACAAAGAAGCAGATAAGGCTTTATCATTAGGTTAATCTGAAATTACTGCAAGATCGGAACTGATACCAATAAGGACATACAGAATAGTCCAAATAATTGGGAAAATACATCCCAGTGGAGAGAAAGGCAGCTTGTTTATCATCTCAAAGGTCTGCATATTTCCCCGGGTTAAAAGGGCAGATAAAACACCTAGTATAAGCGGTAATGCTATGCATATGGTAATGGTAGTTTTGTCGGTTTTCAAATAATTCTCCATACAAAAAAATATATGTAGAAGAAATGTTTTATATGAATATTTTAGTAATTGGCAATTAAATTAGATTATGAAAAAATACCCCAATATGCTTTAATATATCTGTCAAAAAATAAACAATAATTGCTATTTAATATGTTAGAAATTATAATATAAATAAGGAAAAAACGCAGCAAATATACCCAAAATTGAAAGGAAGGAACATATGAAAAAAACTTTGAAAACACTAATGCTAATTGGAGCAATAGCATTAGGAATGAATTTTGCGGGGGTAAAAGCCAGGCAGTAGAAGAAACAACGGTTGTGGCAACTACGGTGACAGAGGAAACAACTACAGCACCGGAAATCACTACAAAGGTGGAAGAACCAACTACGAAGCAGCCTACTACTGAGAAACCAACAACGAAACCTAACGTGGACACAAAAGGAACAAAAGTTAAAAAAGGTGGCTATGTTAAGAAATCAGTTTATGCATATAATTTAAAGTTGGAGAAAGTAACGAAGGTCAAAAAAGGAGTCCGCTACTATGTTTATAAGAAATGCAATAGCGGATATTCAATGTTAAAAGTTGGAAATAAGAAGCTATTAGTAAAATCAAAATATGTTGTCTACAAATGTAATGCTAAAAAAATAGTAAATACATTAGATAAGAAATATTCCTATGCAGACATGAAATCTGACCTTAAGAAACTAAAAGAAGCCTACGGCTCAATATTGAAAGTTGAAGTTGCAGGAAAAAGTTTAGATAAGAGAAAGTTGTATTACGTTACTTTAGGTAAGGAAACGGCTAAGAAGACTGTTTATGTAGAAACGTCAATACATGCAAGAGAGTATATGAATACTAAATTTATGATGAAAGTCATTGAAGAGTATTGTAGAGGATATGATACCAAAAAATATCAGGGAAAGAATTACAGTAAAATTTTTAACAAGGTAAAATTAGTAATTATGCCAATGGTAAATCCGGATGGTGTAACAATTAGTCAATATGGACCTAAGAAAATAAGAGATATTAATTTACGTCAGAACCTTTACAAAATAGCAAAAGGAGCTAGTTTTAAAGAATGGAAGTCAAATGCAAGAGGCGTGGATATCAATAGAAACTTCGCCGAAGGCTTTGGAAGAGAAAGCGCAAAAGCACCTGGTCAAAAGCTATATGCAGGAAAGAAAGCTGTATCTGAACCTGAGACAAAGGCACAGATAGCCGTAGTTAAAAAAGTAAAACCTAATGTAGTAATTTGTTATCATCAGGCTGGAGAAGTTATGTATCACCGTAAACACACAAAAATTAGCAATATGTTGTATTTTATGACAAAATATACTCACGTAATAAGTGAGCCAACATCTTATGGAACATTCAGCGATTATTTAGATGCCAGAAATATTTTAAATTGCACATTAGAAACTGGTAAAGTACCGGCGCCTGTAAAAAATAGTGAATTTAAGAAAATATATAAATTAAACAGATATGTATTAGTAGCAGTTGCAAAAATGTATTCATAAAATCAAGTGAATACAGTATTTTAACAGTGAGAAAAGGTGGTCACATATGAATAAAAATACGATTAAAAAGATAATTGCATCAGGACTAATTATAGCAATAATAGCTACAGGAACAGAAATTGCTGATAAAAGTTCGCAAGTGGCAGGAACAAATTCCATAAACACTATTGTTGGGGCAGAAGAGATTACTAGATCAGCTACAGATTTTGAAAAGGAAAGACCCACAATAACATCCGTTATAAATAATAAAAACAGCACAACTATAAAATGGAACAAAATAGAAGGTGCTAAGGGATATGATATTTATAGAGATGGAGAAAAAATTTGTCAGGTAAAAAAATCAATACAGTATACTGATAAGAAAGCAAATAAGAATGGAAGCTTGTACACTTTTAAGGTTGTGGCATACAAAACAGCAAAAGGTAAGAGATACGAGAGCAAATCTTCTTTAGAAGTTAAAAACTATTTCCTTAAAGGAAGCAGCATTAACATATTATCAGGAAAATCTGGAAATAATCAGATTTCATGGCGCAAAAACAGTAAAGCAAACGGATATGAAATTCAATATTCAACAAAAGAAAATTTTACAAAGGGTAAAACTATAAACGTACAAAACAAAAATTCTGCAAAGCTTAGTAAATTAAAGAAGAAAAATTACTACGTGAGAGTCAGGGGATATGTAAAAAAAGGAAAAAACAAATATTATTCAGTTTGGAGCACCTGCGCCGAAATAATTGCATGGAATTCTAAATGGAAATTTGCAGGTTATTCCAAAATACATACAGACGCAGCAACATTATATTTTTCAACAGCATCTAAACTTAAGCAGAAAACAGTTTGCGTAAATGCCGGTCATGGAACAAAAGGTGGCGAAAGTGTTAAGACATACTGTCATCCTGATAAAAGTGCAAAGGTGACAGGTGGAAGTACAGCTCAGGGAGCTGTAAAAGCTACATCGATTAACGGTGGAACTACTTTAAGTGACGGAACACCTGAGGCAAAGGCAACACTTAAACTGGCAATGGTTGTGAAAAAGAAACTTTTAAAAGCAGGCTATAATGTTTTGATGGTAAGAGAAAGTGAAGATTCACAGATAGACAACATAGGAAGAACGGTATACGCAAACAATAATGCAGATTACCACATTGCCCTACATTATGATTCTTCATCAGCAAATAAAGGCGCATTTTATATTAGCGTTCCAAATAACAAGTCCTACAGAAACATGTATCCGGTTTCAAAGAATTGGAAAAAACATAATAAATTAGGACAAAATCTTATTTGGGGAATGAAAAATGCCGGTGTAAAAATTTATGGAAATGGAGCTATGGCAATTGATTTAACACAAACATCTTATTCAACAATAGCATCTGTTGATTTAGAAGTTGGGGATAAACGAAGTGATCATTCAGGTAAGGCATTAAATAAGATTGCCAATGGAATTGTGAAGGGCATGAAAAAGTAGGTGAATAGTTAATCAATTAACTCGGAACAATCCGAGTCGGAGATAACCGAATAAAATTAAAGGCTTGACTTTGCCTATAGGGCAATCTTTACAATTTGCCTTGACTGCGGTAGACGTATTTCAGTAAAAGATAAATAACGCAATGGTTGTGGCAGGAAAAATGAGAATGTTACGGGTGAAAATTAAATAAAAATTAAATAAACTTAAATAACTTTCCCCCCCAATGCAATATTTTTCAAAATGTCAACGTTTCATAATTAAATTAAAGAGAAAGGAGAATAACGATTATGAGAAATTTTAAGAAAAAGTTATTAGTTGGTTCATTAATCATTACGATGGCATTAGGAAGTGTATGCCAGGGAACACCGGTTGGTGCTTATGTAAACTATTCCAGTGACACATCTTTTAACAGTGCAGGTGGAAAGAATTTGACAATACATTATGGAACTAAAACAAAATTAGGCAAGTACACCATATCCACCGGAAAGAATAAAGATAAGAAACTTTGCATTTATTCAAAAAAAACAGGTAAGAAAAAAGAATGTTTGGGAAGAGTGGTAAATGGAAATCACTACTTTACTTACAAAAAAAGTGTTTTTTTCTTGGGAAAACAACATGGAACATACAAATATGTTCCAGGTAAGAAGGTTAAGAGAGTAAAGGCAATAAAAAAAATCACTTACATAGCGGGAATTTATGGGAAGAAGAATTTGATTATTCGTAGTAAGAATGTTTTGAAGGCTTATAATGTTGCAACAGGTAAAATGAAAGTCCTTACAGATAAGTTCCCAAAGAATGTTTACAATTTTGGCATTTATGGAGATTACGCATACTGCGAAAAGTATGTTAAACATCAGGAAAAATTATATGCGTATAATATGAAAAAAGATAAAATGATGTTAACAAGATTGCCAGTAGGAATGTTTATTAAAAACATAAAGATGAATAACAATATATTATATTTTACAGGTAATCAAACTACTGTAAAAAACGAGAATGGAGAAATAGCAACATATACATCAGATGATTATAGAATTTTCAAGTGGGATTTGAAGAATGAACCTGAAGAAATGATAAGTAATGCACAAATTATTAATTTCCATGGTGATAATATGTATTATTTCAATTATAAAGCAGACGAAGAAGATAAGATTCAGGCAAAGACAATCCATGAGTACAACATGAAAACCAAAGCTGTGAAAGTAATTAAAACCCCAGAAGAAGTAGATGTTGAATATGCAAGCAAAATTATCAAAAAAGGAAATGTTTTAAAAATATACATTGCGGGTGAACATTATGATGAAAGTAGAATTTATTCTATAAAAGATGATGGAACCGGTTTTAAATTAGTTAGAACAGAAGAAAAGAAATAACTAATGATAAAGGAAATAAACTTAAGCGTTTACAATGAAAAAAGAAAAGTCGGTAAAATAAAAAGTGCTTACAAGGATAAAGAAATATAATAAAAGGTGGTCAAAGATAAAAAATAAAAAGTAATAAAATAAAAGAGAAGAAGGATAAAACAAAACCTCAGTTGATAAAAAAGTCAACTGAGGTTTTAATGTATGCCCACTTGCGTAAAAAGAAAATGTTGCTAAATAGGCACGCACTGGTTGCGTAGAATGTCGCAAGTGACATTCCAGATTCTTTTAAAAGAATTTTGAAATTAACCCATTTACAATAATGAATATAATCGTAATAGGGAGAATCCATTTACAGTAAAAACGAATTTGTTTTGGAATTTTCAAACCTGAGCCTGAATTAACTTCCTTAATATAATTATCCCATCCCCAACCATATCTGCTAGTGCAGAATAGAGTGTAAATAAGTGAACCAATTGGAAGGATTAAATTACTTATTAAAAAGTCTTCTAAATCCATAACATTTGTATTTTTTCCAAAAGGCATGAATCCTGACCAAACGTTAAAACCAAGAACGCAAGGGATGGAAGTAACAGTTATAATAATTGCATTTATAATTGCAGTTTTCTTACGTGACCATTTCCAAAGATCCATACATGATGACATAATATTTTCAAAAACGGCAATTACAGTTGAAAATGCTGCGAAAGCCATGAAAATAAAGAAGCAACTTCCCCAGATACGACCACCCGGCATCTTTGCAAAAATATTTGGCAAAGTAACAAATATAAGTTTTGGTCCCTGATCAGGGCTAACACCAAATGCAAAGCATGTTGGGAAAATAATCAAGCCTGACACAATGGCAACAAATGTATCCAAGGCAACAATGTTAATTGATTCACCAAGTAGTGAACGGTCTTTTTCAAGATAGCTGCCAAAAATTGTCATAGAGCCCATGCCAATACTAAGTGTGAAAAATGCCTGATTCATTGCAGCTACTATAACATTAACAAGGCCAACCTTTTTAATTTGTTCAAAGTCAGGTACCAGATAAAAATACAAGCCCTTGCCGGCACCTTCAAGAAAAATACTGTTAATTGCCAAAACAACCATAATTACCAAAAGGGCAATCATCATTACTTTGGAAATTTTTTCAACTCCGTTTTGTAATCCAAGTGAACAAACCAGGAAACCTACAATAATAACAAGAGTTGTCCAAAATATCATTTCCGAAGGAATGGCATTCATATTTGAAAAATGATTTTGAACAGCATTAGTGTCTGCGTTTACAAAGTCGCCTTTTGCTGTATCAAAAAAGTATCGTAGCATCCAACCGGAAACTGTTGTGTAGAACATCATAAGAATATAGTTTCCTGCCATTCCTATGTAACCATGCAGATGCCAATACTGACCTTTTTTCTCAAGAGTCTTAAAAGCTCTTGAAATACTTTGCTGACTACCACGACCAACTGAAAACTCCATTGTTAAAATAGGAAGACCTAAAATAACAAGGAATAAGATGTAAAATAATACAAAACATCCACCGCCATTATTTCCAACAACATAAGGAAAACGCCATACATTTCCAATACCTATGGCACAGCCGGCAGAAATAAGAATGAATCCAAGTCTGGATTTAAATTTTTCTCTTTCCATATACAATCTCAATTCTATTTTTATTACAGCATTCAAAAGTCATATTAAATAAAAAAACTTATTCCAAAATGGACGACACTGCAAACAACATCTTAAAGAAATAAGAAGAGTTTGTCAATTTAACGTGTTAGTATTGTAAAGTGATAAGGTTAATACACATTTGCATTAGTGCAATTACTTAAAAAAATTTTCAATAACAAAAATATTGAAGTGTCAATAGTTGCGTAGAATGTCGCAAGCGACATTATTTGTTATTATAGTATAAGTGCAAAAATGTAAATTGAAAAAGATTGAAAAAAAGAAATTATAGTGCTAAACTGAACACGTTAAAAAAACAAACGGAGGTGATATTCATGGATAGTTGCGATAGTATTAGGTCGAGAAATGATTGTGGTATTATATTAGTGAAACAGTTAATGTGGCTGTCTGTGAAATATCAGTAGCCATGTTTAATTAATATGTCTTTTTATAAGCACCACATTATGGACCTTATATCACAACAGGTAACTATAGGTTCCACGTTATGTGGTGTATTTTTTATGCACTGACATAAAAAGAGAATATAAGGAGGCATAGATGAGAACAAATAAATTTGTAAAGAAAAATTATGTAAATGAATTATTAGCAATAATTAAAGGCAATTTTACTGAAAATGAATTAAAAAAGAAAATAGCAAATTACCATGAGAAAGATATTGCAGATGCATTAACACATTTAACAGAACAGGAAAGAAAACGTGTATATGGAATATTAGGGGCTAAGAATGTTGCTGAAATTTTCACATATATTGATGATGTGGAAAAATATTTTGGCGAGTTGTCTTTAGAAAAAGCTGTAAAAGTTGTTTCTTTTATGGATTCTGACGAGGCGGTTGATTTAATTGAAAGTCTTGATAAGGACAAAAGAGAAGAGTTAGTAAATAATTTACAGGGTAGCCTTAAGATAGATATTAAGAAGATTTTATCTTACGATGAAGAAGAGATAGGTAGCTACATGACTACTAATTACATTTGTATTCATAATGACTTAACCATAGGCAAGGCAATGAAAGAGCTTATAAAACAGGCTGGAGATAATGATAATATTTCTACAATTTATGTGGTAGATGAAAATAATAAATATTTTGGAGCTATTGACTTAAAAGATATAATTCTTGCAAGAGAAAATGACGAATTGATTGGAATAATCAGTCAGTCATATCCTTATGTTTTAGAGCACGACAAAATAGATGATTGTATGGATAAGATTCTTGAATATTCAGAAGACTCCATACCGGTGTTAATGGAAAATGGCGAAATTGTTGGAGCAATTACTTCAGAAGATATTGTAGAATTAGTTGATGATGAAATGGGTGAAGATTATGCCAAGTTAGGTGGTCTTACAGCAGAGGAAGATTTAAAAGAACCTCTCCTTGAGAGCAGCAAAAAAAGATTGCCATGGCTTGTAATCTTACTATTTTTAGGAATGGCAGTGTCCTCAGTTGTTGGAATGTTTGAAACAGTTGTAGCGATTTTGCCAATAGTAATCTGCTTTCAATCATTAGTTTTAGATATGGCTGGAAATGTGGGTACACAGTCACTTGCAGTAACAATTCGTGTATTGATGGATGAAAAATTAACCGGTAAAGAAAAGTTAATGCTATTAATAAAAGAGGTAAAAGTCGGTTTATTAAACGGTATGATTTTAGGTATAATGGCATTGTTTTTCTTAGGAATTTATATTCATATATTCAAAGGTTATACATTTGGAAATGCGTTCCTGATTTCAGGCTGTGTAGGAATTTCATTATTAGTAGCAATGGTAATTTCAAGCATGGTAGGAACAGTAATACCAATGTTTTTTAATAAAATAAAAATTGATCCGGCAGTTGCATCCGGTCCATTAATTACAACAGTAAATGACCTTGTGGCAGTAGTAACATACTATGGACTTGCACTTGTATTCCTTATTAATATTTTCGGATTAGCATAAATATAAAAATATTACGTCTTAGCGTGATATATTCTTTTTCTGTACAACCAGATAAAAGGGAATATCACACTAGGACGTTTTTATTTAATAAGAAATCACTTCGGAATTTCTTATTAAATAAAAAGCGTTCCACTAGGGATGCATATTTGCACGAAAGGAAAATGTTTATAACGGGTACGTGCTTGATGCGTAGAATGTCGTAAGCGACATTCTTTGCTATATGGAATAAGCTGGGATGGTGTGGTAAAATAAATAGCAGGAAAATTAATTTGTGAAAGGACAAAAAATGAGTAATACATTTATCGCACAGGGAGCACATGTGATTGGCAAGGTGACAATAGGGGAGAATGTAGGTATATGGTACAATGCAGTTGTGCGTGGTGATATGGAAGAAATAATAATTGGTGACAATAGCAATATTCAAGACAATTGCACACTGCATACTGGTGAAGGTTTTCATATTGAAATCGGAAAAGGTGTTACAGTTGGGCATAACGCAATTGTTCATGGTGCTATTGTGGGTGATAACACTGTTGTTGGAATGGGAAGTATTTTACTTAATGGAGCTAAAGTTGGAAAGAACTGTATTATAGGAGCAGGTGCACTGGTTACGGGAAAAATGAACATTCCTGACAATTCTATGGCTCTTGGGAGTCCGGCAAGAGTTGTTAGAAAACTTACAGAATCTGAGATTGAATCAAACAAGAAAAATGCAGAAGAGTATGTTAAGTTAATGAAGGCAAGCAAAGAGTTGAAGTAATGCATACAAACAAGGAGTAATAGCTATGCAAATGACTACATTGTGTTACATAGAAAAAGATAATAAATATTTAATGTTACACAGAATCAAAAAGAAAAATGACATTAATGAAGGTAAGTGGATTGGAGTAGGAGGGCATGCTGAAGGAAGCGAGAGTCCGGAGGAATGTTTAAAAAGAGAAGTACAAGAAGAAACAGGACTAAAACTTTTGTCTTATAAGTTAAGAGGGTTAATAACTTTTGTAAGTAATCAATGTGAACCTGAAATGATGTGTTTGTTCACGGCAGATAAGTTTGAGGGACAAATTACATCCTGCGATGAGGGCGATTTAATGTGGGTGCCTAAGAAAGATGTTTTGCAACTTCCAACTTGGGAAGGAGATGCTGTTTTCTTGAAATTACTACTTGATAATGAAGAAAAATTTTTTACATTGAAATTAATTTATGAAGATGAAAAGTTAGTTAAAAAAAATATTCAGTTTTATTAGAAAATCAGAAAATTGCAAATGTTTAGACATACAAGAGTAAATTGTGTAAAAAAAAATTCCTGTAATGAAAACTTGAGTGAAAAAGTACACAGAATGGAATCAGATTTTTAACATGAAATGTATGATTATAAAAAAGAAAATGAAAACAAGATAAGAAAAAGGAGATAAGATGAGAAGGAAAAATAAAATGAGAGAAAAATTTATATTAAAATTAAAGAAATGTTTAGTCTTGGGAATGTGCTTGTGTATATTCCAGACTACCGTAAGTGCAGCTACACCATGGTCCCAAAGTAACGGTATTTTTTATGATGGTAATGGAAATGAAATTAAAGGTGCAATTGCAAAAGGAATAGACGTAAGTTACCATCAGGGAGATATTGATTGGGCGAAGGTTAAGGCTGAAGGTTTTACTTTTGCACTTCTAAGATGTGGATACGGCGATAATATTGAATCTCAGCATGACAGCAAATTTGTGCAGAATGTAAAAGGCTGTGAAGAAAATGGAATCGAATATGGCGTGTACATATATTCTTACGCAGTGAATACACAAATGGCAAAGAACGAAGCAGACCATGTTTTAACAATGCTTGAGGCTGCAGACGCAAAACCTACCATGCCAATTTATTATGATATAGAAGACGAAAAAACTCAGGGGAATCTAAAAGCTTCTAAGTTAGGAGATATTGCAGAAACTTTTTGCAGTATTATAAGAGATAAAGGTTATAAGGTTGGAGTTTATTCCAATTATTATTGGTGGACAAATAAGCTTACTGATGCCAGATTTGAAAATTGGGCAAGATGGGTTGCAAGATATAATAATGAGAGTGGTTATGACAAAAAATATGATATTTGGCAGTATAGTGAAACCAGTACAGTTAACGGAATTGGTGGAAATAAGACAGATGTAAATATATTGCTGTCAAGGGAATGTAGCGTGACAGGTCATAACTACGCAGTGGAACAGTTAATTACAAAAGGAACAATATCAAAGTCTGGTAAAGCTACATATTATTGCAAAACCTGTGGTCACAAGAAAACAGATATAATACCCAAAATAAAAAGCATAACTTTATCAAAAACAAAATATGAATATTCAGGCAAATTAAATAAACCTACAGTGAAAATAACTAATTCAAAAGGAAGTCTTTTAACTAAAAATGATTTTTCAGTAAGCTATAAGAAGAACAAAAATGTAGGAACTGCTACAGTGACAATAACACTTAAAGGAAATTATCAGGGAACTACCAATAAGACTTTTAAAATAGTACCAGGCGCAGTAAAAAAATTAACAGTAAAAAACAACAGTAGACAAAAGGCAAAGGTAAACTGGAAGAAAGTATCGCAGGCATCAGGCTTTGAAATTCAATATGCTACAAATAAGTCAATGAAGAAAGCGAAGACTGTAACAGTGAAGAAGACTTCAAAAGCATTATCAAAGCTTAAGAAAAATAAAACATACTATATAAGAGTAAGGGCATACAAAACAGTTTCAGGTAACAAGCTTTATGGTTCTTACAGTGGAAAGAAATCTGTAAAGATAAAGAAATAATTAGGAAGTAGGACTATGACGATAAAAAAGAATGTGGATGCTTCTTTGAAAGAACAGAAAAAATTAGAAGAACAGCAGAATTCAGAAAAGCAAAATAAATTAGAAAAACAAAATAAATTAGAAAAACAGCAGAATTCAGAAGAACAGAAGGATTCGGAAAAACAAAATAAGTTCAGTGAACAGGATAATTTAAAGAAGCTGAATTCTGTTGAGCAGCAAAGAGATTTGAATGAAGTGTTAGATGAGGACATTTTGCTTAAGTTAGAACAATTGTTGGAACAGAATCAATTCGAATTGGTTTCAGGCAAAGTAAAACAAAATAAACTGAAATTAATTTATCTTATGAATGATGCTGTTGAAAGTTTTATTGTATTTAAAAATGCTAAAACTACAGGGGAGTATCTAAAAGAATATCAGGGCGAGATATTTTACTCATTAAGCAAAGAAGATACAAATAAATATGTTTTGGTTGTACATCAGGGAGATGTGGTTTTAACAATTTGGTTTGAAAAATTATATATGGAAATTAATTTGTACCAATACGGACGAACCGGACATTTTTGGGTAAAAGGTTATGAAAATATAAGACAGTTAGAATATAAAATTGCAATCCTAACAGACAAAAGAGATTACTTGGGAGAAGAATATTGTAATAAGGAAGAATTGGAACTTTCCAGATTGAAGAATTTCCCACCACTTAATTATTGCTGTTATCCATCAGTACCGGAAAAATATCTTGTGCCAAAGGAAAATCCATGGGTGCCAACAAGTGAAGCAATAGACATAATGAAAAAATATGCCCAGCTTGTTAAAGACGAATCGTTGGTTGAAGCCCTTGAAAAGTACAGAAACAATCCGGGAAAAAAGCAGGCTAAGAAGATTGCAACTATGCTACACCGAAACAGTCATAAACAAATAATTGACTATATAACAAACCGTTTTATAGAAATTACAGATGAATATCCAAAAAGACATTTCGGAAAAGCAAATGACGAAAAGTATAAGCTAATTATAAATAAAGGGAAAAAGCTCCAGAAACAGTTTGCAGAAAAAAATGTAAAAACGCAACTTTATATTGAAGAACCTTTTGTAGAATTAAAGGATTCAATAGAATTTAAAGTATATGTTTTGGTGGAAAAGAAGAGTATTCTAAATCAGAAAAATTACTATATTAAACTAACAGACAGTAATGATTTTAGAATGTTATAAAGAGTAAGGAGTTGTTATCAAATAGAAAACAACTCCTTTAGTGATTGATATGAAATGTTGTAATAATCATTTTGCTAGGAATAACCTATTTTTCAACAGGAATAAGTTCCATAAGCTCTTCGTTCCATTCGTATTCAATTTCTTTTGTCATAGTCCTTATCCTCCTTTAATGTTTTTATTTCTTTTATAAAAGTTTTTGTTGATAGTTAAATAATAGTACTTTTTAAGAGAAAGTAATATAAAAATATTATCTGAAAAATATAACAATAGTTCAAAAAATAAGAATAATGTGCTATAATTTAAGTACAAAATACAACAATAGTCCAATACATATAAAGATAATATCTGAATTTAAAATTTATATTGAATGATACTATTGTGGATTTAACGGATCCAGTTATTTTTCAGAAACCTTTAAGAAAGTGATGGGAGTTACACCGAGACAATATAGAAAAAGGCTGCATGATAATAATTAAAAAGAATAAGAGGGAAAATATGTGAAAAATCATAGTGTATTATTATCAGGACAAATGAAAAATGTATGGTGATAAAACCGCTTAATATAAAAGGCGCAGAAATCGTGAATGTGAATCTGCGCCTCTTTTAATTATTAAATAAAAAAATCTTTTGAAACTTTCTTAATATAAAAATGTTAATTAAGGGTAAATTACAAAATCTAGTGAATATTATTACGTCTCTTTCCGGTCATATCAGAAACAACAAGCTTAAATACTGTTGTAACCTTCATCATAGCAGTGTTGAATTTGAAATCTTCTGCATGATATTGATTCATTATAATTTTTAAAGCTTCAAATTTATGCTCGTCATCAATAAATTCAATAGTGCCATGTCCAATAACACTTTCGTATCCCATTGTGCATGACATACGTTCCTCATATAAAATAAAATTATGGTTGCAGTCCATTTCAAAAGTTGCACGATTATCTTTTCTAATTAAATCAAGTTTAGTACCTTCGGAGGCACAATGGAAATATAATTCAACCTGCTTGCCATCAACAACATTTAATCCAAAATTGAGAGGGACTATGTAAGGATAGTCACCATCATTGAAAGCTAATCTGCAGGCGTCACATTTTTTTATAATTTCTACTATTTCATTAAAATCTGTAATTTCGCGGTCTTTTCTTCTCATATTTTTACCTTTAACCTTTAACCAAGTTAGTATGGTTAATCCTTTCATTGTTATTTAATGTATAATAATTTTTACACATATTTACTGAATTTACAATAAAATATTGGTTGTGAAAACCTTTTGGTTCACTAGTCATATATTACAAAAATTAAAAAGTATTTTATACAAGAATAATATTTAAAAAATATAAAAATAATATACATATAATGTTTAGTTAAAAACAAATAAATTGCATAATTATTAAAATAGATAAATTGGCCAATTAGTAAAACAAATACTGTAATTTGACATTACATTATAATTGAATTAAGATGGAGAAAAGGCTGAAAATGAAGGAGACGTATTATGGAAAGAAAGAACGTTTGGAAAACATATAATAACAGTGAAAAAGAACAACTACAGAATTTGAATTCAGATTATATAGATTTTTTGTCTGAATGCAAAACAGAAAGAGAATGTATTAGCGAAACAGTAAAAAGAGCTAAGGAAAAAGGCTATATTAGTTTAGAAGAAGCTATTGCAAATAATAAGAAATTAAAACAGGGCGATAAAGTTTATGCAGTTTGTATGAACAAGACAATTGCCTTATTTAATATAGGTAAGGAACCATTAGAAAAAGGTATGAATATTCTTGGGGCACATGTGGATTCACCTCGAATGGACGTAAAACAGAATCCGTTATATGAGAACGAAGGTATGGCTTACCTTGACACACATTATTACGGTGGTATTAAGAAGTATCAATGGGTAACATTACCACTTGCAATCCATGGCGTAATTGTTAAGAAGGACGGCACAACAGTTAATGTAAATATTGGTGAGAAACCGGAGGATCCTGTATTTTGTGTTACAGATTTACTTATTCATCTTGCAGCTAATCAAATGGAAAAGAAAGCAGCAAAAGTTGTTGAAGGAGAAAATCTTGATATTTTAGTTGGAACAATACCTCTTAATGATGAAGAAAAAGAAGCAACTAAAAAAGGTGTTCTTGAAATTCTTAAAGAAATGTATGGCATGGAAGAAGAAGATTTCATGTCTGCAGAGCTTGAAGTTGTACCGGCAGGAAGAGCAAGAGAAATGGGATTTGACAGGAGCATGATTATTTCATACGGTCAGGATGACAGAGTGTGTGCTTACACTTCATTAGTAGCAATGCTTGAAATGGAGAAGGTTGATAAGACTTCATGTTGCCTTTTAGTAGACAAAGAAGAAATCGGTAGTGTTGGTGCTACAGGAATGCAGTCACGCTTCTTTGAAAATACAGTGGCAGAATTATTAAATTTATTTGATGATTACAGTGAAATCAAATTAAAGAGATGTCTTGCTAACAGCAGAATGTTATCATCAGATGTAAATGCAGCATTCGATGCATTATATGCAGAAGCTTTCCAGAAGAACAGTTCATCATTTATGGGAAAAGGTGTTGTATTTAACAAGTTTACAGGACGTGGCGGCAAGTCTGGTTCAAATGATGCTAACGCAGAATATCTTGCAGCCTTAAGAAAGATCATGGATGACAATAATGTAAACTACCAGATGGCTGAACTTGGAAAAGTAGATATTGGTGGCGGCGGAACAATCGCATATATCATGGCTTTATATGGAATGGAAGTTATTGATAGTGGTGTTGCAGTGTTAAGTATGCATGCTCCTTGGGAGGTGACAAACAAGGCAGATGTTTATGAAGCATATAAGTGCTACAAGGCATTTTTAAAAGATGCATAAAGTAATAGCATAATTTTTATATAAATGTTATAGAAATAATAATGTAAAAATAATATAATATTTGCAGATAGACATATTTAGTAAGCATGAGATAGTTAGGTGAATCTGTTTCATGCTTATTTAGAGTAAAAAACTTATATTAAAATTAATAAACTTATTTTAAACTAAAAAACATTTTAAAGAATGGAGAAGTTATGTATAAGAATATTGAAAAAAAACAGGTAATTGATTTGAAAGATTTAGTTGAATATCAGGATGGACAGGTTGTAAGTAAAACGTTAGTTCAGAATGACTATGTAAGTGTAACAATTTTTTCTTTTGACAAAGGCGAGGAAATTTCTACACATGCATCAGGTGGAGATGCAATGGTTACTGTATTAGATGGTACAGGCAAATTCACAATTGGTGGAGATGTCTTTATTTTAAAAACAGGAGATTCTATTGTAATGCCAAAGGATGTACCACATGCAGTGTTTGGAGAAGAAAGATTCAAAATGGAATTAGTTGTTTCATTTTAAATAAATAATACAAAAAGTAACTACAATATGATAGAATGAAAAACGGACTTCAAGGAGAAATAATGGAAAAAAACAAAAGAGAAAATAAGTCTTTTGAAAAATTAAAAGAAACAGCTAGGAAAGATTCACAGGCAAACGGTCTTTTAGACAATGCAGATAAAAATGCAGAGACCATTATTAGTTCTTTTTTCTGGAAAGAATATAACAAGGACGAGTACAAAATAAAATATGTAAGATAAAACAAAAAAATATATAAGATAAATGAGGTTAAGGTTTTGGTAAAAGGATTTGATAATGAGAAATATTTAAAGATGCAATCAGAGCATATTAAGGAAAGAATTGCACAGTTTGGGAACAAGTTGTATTTGGAATTTGGTGGTAAGCTTTTTGATGACTACCATGCATCAAGAGTGTTGCCGGGATTTGAGCCAGACTCAAAGTTACAAATGTTATTACAGTTAAAAGACCATGCAGAAGTTGTAATTGTAATTAGCGCAGAAGACATTGAAGAAAACAAGATTCGTGGAGATTACGGAATTACATACGACATGGACGTGTTAAGATTAATTGACGAATTCCAGTCAGTAGGTTTGTATGTGGGAAGTGTATGTTTAACAAAATTTACAGGACAGCCTGCAGCAGAATCATTCCAGAACAGATTGCAGGAATTAGGAATTAAGTCTTACAGACATTACAAGATTCCGGGCTATCCAAATGATGTTGATTACATAGTTAGTGATAATGGATATGGTAAAAATGATTACATTGAAACAGAAAGACCATTAGTTGTTATAACAGCTCCGGGACCTGGAAGCGGAAAGATGGCAACCTGCCTTTCACAGTTGTACCATGAACACAAAAGAGGAATTAACGCAGGATATGCCAAGTTCGAAACTTTTCCAATTTGGAATATTCCATTAAAACATCCGGTAAACTTAGCATACGAAGCTGCAACAGCAGACTTAAATGATGTTAATATGATTGACCCATATCATCTTGAAGCTTACGGTGAAACAACAGTCAACTACAATAGAGACATTGAAATTTTCCCTGTTGTAAATGCAATGTTCCAATTAATATCAGGAGAAAGTCCATACAAGTCACCTACAGACATGGGTGTTAACATGGCAGGTAACTGTATTATAGATGACGAAGTTTGTTGCAAGGCTTCAAAGCAGGAAATAATCAGAAGATACTATCAGGCACTTTGTGAAAAAAGAAGAGCCGGTGAAACAAAGAAGAATATTTCAAAGTTAGAGAATTTAATGCAGCAGGCGCAGATTACCGTAGAAGACAGAAAAGTAATTGTTGAAGCATTAAAGAAGGAAAAAGAAACAGATGGAAAACCTGCTGTGGCATTAGAACTTCCAAATGGAAAAATAGTAACGGGAAGTACATCTGATTTGTTAGGAGCAGCGGCAGCAGCTCTTCTTAACGGAATAAAAGTTTTAGGGGAAATAGAAGACGATGTGAAATTAATTGCAAAAGAAGCAATTGAACCAATACAGATTTTGAAAACAAATTATCTTGGTAGCAAGAACCCACGTCTTCATACAGATGAAATCCTAATTGCATTATCATCAACAGCAGCTCATAACGAAAACGCAAAGAAAGCAATGAGCCAGCTACATAAATTAAAAGGATGTGATGCACACTCAACAGTATTATTGTCGTCAGTAGATGAGAATATATTTAAAAAATTAGGAATCCAACTTACATGCGAACCAAAGTATGAGCATGACGGAAGAAAATATCATAAACTGTAAATTATGATGGAAAACTTGATTTAGTACAAATATTTGAAAATATAATTAAAAGAATAAGTATAGAAAGTTCCCAATTAAGTTGATTGTAGAAATGGCTTGGTTTGGAACTTTTTTTCTTGGGAAATATTCTTTAGTAGATGAGGAATGTAAGATGATAAAATTATGATTATTGCTAAATATAAAGAATTATTGTGAATTGAATTCTTTGTTAAATAGAAACTAAACATAACTAACAATAAAACATAAAATAAATCAAGAAAAAATTGACATAAATAGCAAAAAGTGATATATATTTACACGGAAAAGGGTTAGATTAATTTTAAGAGGTAACTATGTTTAAAGACGATGAAAATAGAGAAGAATATTCAGATAAATTAGATAGAATATTAGAGGAAGCAGATTCAAAAATTAAAGAAAAACCAAAATATGAGTATGTAAACGAGAATAATAGTAACAGGAAAAAAGGAATTATTGCAGTGCTATGTGTGTTAGCATGCGTTGTTGCAGTAGGTGTCGTTGTTGCTTGGAATAGTTCTAAAAAATCCAATAGTAATAAAAGTGCTGATTCAGAGCTGGTTGAAGTTGGTGATTTGACAGGCTTGACTGTTGAACAGGCAGAGAATGTATTGAAAAATAGTAATATTTCTATATCTATAGATAAATATGATGAATCGGATAAATATGAAAAAGATCAGATTATTTCACAGAATCCCCAAAATAAGAAAGTAAAAAAAGGAACAGCTATACATGTTGTTTTAAGTAATGGACCACATATGGTTACAATACCTAAGCTAAGAGGAATAAAGAAAGCGAAAGCTATAAATAAATTAAAAAAACTAGGGTTATTTGTTAATGTACGTGGCATAAATTGCGATGATGTAAAAAAAGGTTATGTGCTTGGAGCAAGTGTTGAAACAGGAACAAAAATAGCCAAGGGAAGTGAGGTTGATTTAACTGTTAGCAAGGGAAAGTCAAAAAATAGCTCACAATATAGTTCAGGTGATGTTGATTCAAACGTAGATAATTATTATGATGAACAATCAGGCATAGAAAATAATGAAGATTATTATGAACAAACAGTTGAATCTAAAAAATCAAATTCTTATACACCTAGTCAGAAAATATCAACAACTAAAAAGAATAATAGTTACAAGAAAAGTAGTAATAAGAATACTCAACAAAAGGCAAATAATAAGGTTCCAAAACAGGCTCAAAGTAATAGATACATAGGAAAAGATAATGTGGAGTACATAAGAAATACTTTGATAGGTGGCATAAATGGAACACCAGATGCAAATATGGAAAATTTGGCTATTTATATGTCAAATAATAAGTTATCAAATGCAAAGGTAGCAGCAAATAAAATTTGTGGATATAATACATTAAACGTTAGTGCGAGAGAAAAAACAGTTAATATATCATCTACAGATAGTGAAGAAATTTCTAATGCAACAGATGAGATAAAAAGTGCGTTATCAGGAACTTATAAAAAATACGGCATAGGTATAAGTGCAAGTTTTAATAACTCGAGATATTATATAAAAGTGATAGTTGTTTATCAATAGTAAGGAGGAATATATGAAAAGGATAGTAACTATTCTTAGTGTAGCGTTTGTAGTTATGTTGGGTACATTAGTTGTTCCAAAAGAAACAATGGCAGCATCAAGAACAGAGGTTTATATTGAGGTGGGAGAGTCTTATAATGTTTCAACTAAAAATGTTAGTAGTCCCGTGATTGATGCTTTGGCATCAGATGAGGCTAAGATTGTTTCGACAAAGTTTAATGCAAAAAAGAATCAATTGACAGTTAAAGGTTTAAAAGCAGGAACAGCTGTTTTTTACGTAAATAAAAATAATACTAAAAATGAGAATAGAGTAATAACTGTGAAGGTACATGTAATTGCAAAAGCTAGTAGCCAAACAGCAATTTTAAGCAATAGTATATCACATGCTGTATCGCAAGATAGCAATAAATCTAATCAGACAGTATATATTTACTCGACTAGAGGTGTTAAATTCACAACAACCTGTAATAATCTTCCTACTTCAGTGTCTGGAGATACATCAGGAAAAGCAAAAGTGTTTACAGCTAGTTCAATATATGAAGTAAAAGATAGTGCAGGAAATTACGATGGTATGAAAGCATGGTATTTAAAACCTACAACAGGCATAGTTAGCAATTCAAGAAGCTATACAGCTGGTAATGTACAGAAAATTACTACTACATATGTAAGAACAGATGGATATTGGACATCAAGTAATGGAACAAAGCATTGGGCTAAAACTAGAGTTGTACCTGTAAAAGTATACAAATTACCTACTATGCAGATTTATGAAGGCACAAGTATAGTAAGTTCATTATCAATGGTTGTTGGAACTCCAAGAACACTAACTTATTCATTGTCTAATATCGAAAATGATACAGTAAAAAAATTTGAATGTTCAGCACAGGATAAAAATAAAGTTGATGTTAAAATAGAAAATGGCAAAGTGAAATTAAATCCATTAGCACCAACAAATGGAAGCAAAATTAACATTATATTTAATATTGTTTTAGATTCAGAAATAGCCTCTCATAATGGAAGTTCATATGTAACATTTACAAAATATATACCAGCTACAGTTGGAGATTTTTCAAAAGTAGATTTAGTAAGTGCTGAAAATATAAATAAAGGTATAAAGCTCGCTTGGACTAAAAATGAAAACGCAGTAGAATATAAAGTATATAGAGCGTCTAATATGATAGAAGGGTTTAAGTGTATAGGAAAGTCAAAGACTAATTATTATGTGGATGAAACAGCTAAATACAGTGTAGATTATACTTATAAAGTTACAGCAGTATCACAGAATAATATTGAGTCGGACTATAGTAATAATTTATCTGGTAAAAGAGAGGTACTAAAACCTACTATTTCAAAGGTTGAAAAAGTGTCACAAGGATTATATAAAATTTCAATAACAGGGGACAAGTACGATGGTTTTGAAATTTATAGTGGCGATAATAAAAAACCACTTGTATCGACAGATACAAACAATGCAACTGTAAGATTAAATTATGGAAACTATAAATTTTATGTAAGAGCTTTTGTTAAAGAAGATGGAACAAAAATTTATAGTCAATACTCAGATGCATTTACTAAGAAAATTGTAAATCCTAAGAAAAAAAATGAAACAAGTAATAAGACTGGAAAGAGCAAAATTAACAATATTAAAAGAAAAGGCAAAAAAGCCATTGTTAAGTTGAAGAAAGTTAAAGGTGTCTCAGGTTATGAAGTGGTTTATTATGTTAAGGGACATAGTAAAGCAAAAAGGCTTGTTACAACAAAAAAGGCAAGCATAAAAGTAAAAGTTTCAAAGAAGGCATATTGCTTTAAGGTGAGAACTTTCAAAAAAAATGGTAGTAGTGTATCTTATTCAGGATTTAGTAAGGTAAAAATATTAAAAAAGAAAAAATAGAATAATTTCTATTTAATATAAAAAATAAAGAAAGTAAGGAGAGATGAAAATGGCATCAGGACAAATTAGAATGACCCCAGAAGTAATGAGGGAAAGAGCAGGGCAGTACAGAACAGAATATGATAATCTAGGTGATATCATAACAAACTTAAACAATTTGCTTGAAACATTACAGAGTGAGTGGGAAGGTGCAGCTAGTGATGCATATGCAGCTAAATTTGATGAATTAAGACCAGCATTTACAGATGCACAGAACTTGCTTGAAGATATTGCAAAAGCACTTGAAAATACTGCAACAGCAGTTGAAACAACAGATAGTGAAATTGCAAGCAAGTTCAGTATGTAATAAGAAATCTCAGGAGATTATATCTCCTGAGATTTCTTGTAAAAATTAATGAAAAAGGCGGGTAATATGGAGTATACTCAGGAAGAATATGATAAAGCTATAAATGAAAAAAGAGAGCTAGAGAGTAAACAGGAGTCTTGTAGCAGTCAAAATGGAAATATAGAAGAGTCTATTGAAAGACTGGAAATTGCATATAGTAGACTTCATGAAGTCAAGGGAGAAGTCAAAGATATTAAGGAATACATAGCAAGAAAAGCCGATGATATTCAAAATGACTATAGAGGAAATAAGCTAGATAGGATAAAGGATAGTTGTATTGACGGGGAGATAGATTCATCAATAAAAATATATGTTAATGATTTGGACGGCGTAATTGATGAAATAAATTGGAAGATTCAAAGTTTGAAAGAAGAAAAAGCATCAAATGAAGGGCTATTAGCACAAATTGGTGCCCAGTTAGAGAAGGTTTGTACATGGCTTGAAAATTGTTTGAACTAAAATAGACTTGTACATGTTGCATAGGATAAATATATAAAGGAAAGTATAGAGAAAATAACATGGAAGAAAGATTTTTAGCATTAGGAAGTATTATAAAAGTTAGGGATACAGAGAAAAAATTAATGATTGTTGGTCGAGGACTAAAATTAATTCAGAATGAAGAGGAAAAGATTTTTGATTATGGAGCTGTACCCTACCCTGAGGGAATAATAGGAGATCAGCTTTGTTACATTAATCACATTGACATAACAGATGTTATTTATGCAGGATTTAAAGATGAAGATGATGAAAAATACATAAAAATGGTGGAAGCAATATATAATCAACTTGGAAAGTAGGAAAGATAAATGGAAATATTATTAAACCATCAGGGAACATTGCAGAAAGTGAATAACATATCCAATTCTAAAAATGCAATAGAAATATCAAATATAGAAATTGATGGTGGTGATAGGTCAGAAGTAGCCGATTTCGTAGAAATTTATGGAGAGTTATGCAAGGCGATAAACAATTATAAGTTATTATTACAAAAAGATATTAGTAATACTCAAAATGCAATAGCTCAATATACTACGTTAGATCAAAAACTTGGCTTGGGTTTTACATCATCAATGGAAATGTCGAAGAATAAATAAATATAAAATAGGGTTTACAAGATGGAAAATATAGACATAAAATATAGCGATATACAGACATTAATGTCGGAATACCGAAACAATATTGGAAAAAATTTAAATCAGTTCAGTACACTAATGAATGACATAAATGCATTGGTTGGTGACAAGGTGAATTTTGCAGGACAGGGAGCAGAAAATATAAGAAATTATTATGCACAGATTCATCTGACACTACTTACGGGAATAATGGAAGCAATGCAGGCAATGCTGTCAGAAGTGGCAGTATATAAAGACGGATATGACAGCATTGACGGGTCAGAAGATTTTCATTACAACGAAAATGCATCCGAAGATTTACACACGGAACTGGAATTCCAAAGTGCGCAAATGAATACATATCATCAGGAAGTAAGAGAAAACTTATTAAATATAGCAGACCTTTTTGAGGGCTATGAACCATCAAATGAAAGTGTACAGTTTAACATAAGTGAAACACTGAATGAAATGGACAGAATGTCAGAAGAAGTGGAAAGCCATGAGAGCAACACGAAAA
>ERZ791852.506-NODE-506-length-29507-cov-7.983974_pt1 | contig 29507 bp, 22 predicted proteins | sample MGYA00510287_ERZ791852 | MGnify/ENA primary metagenome ERZ791852 (study PRJEB30046, sample SAMN00715257) | human gut metagenome | study: EMG produced TPA metagenomics assembly of the A metagenome-wide association study of gut microbiota in type 2... | reverse complement strand
TTCTCTGATTTACATCCCCGAATAAGGGGTGACAACGGAGCGGAACCCAAATGTTGTAAGTGCAAAATATTGCTACGTTACTCATGAATTACGCTTGCACCAAAATGATAGATACAAGCGTTTTACTTTATTTTAGTTTTGACAGTTCGCTTTTGCAGTCTCGCTCCATGGAGCAAGTTGTTCCAGCTGTTCATCTGACATTTTATCGTTTGGCCGTTGTGATAAGAGATATGTCAGATATTTATAGATATTCAGATCATTCGCTTTTGCCATCTCAACCATTGTATACACAATAGCACTAGCAGTGGCTCCTTTGGACTGGCACTGAACAGCCAGTTCTTTCGATTATGTTCTATAGCACATAACCGAAATTATGTGCTCAATTCATTTATGTGCTGTTAAACAATTAGGTATATCATTTACTATATAAATATAGGCGGTGACATACCATGAAATGTCAAACAAATAGGTTTACAGAATTCCTTCAAAACAAAAAATATTCTGAACAAACAATAAGGTTATATCTAAATGAACTTGAAAAGATAGATATAGTCGATTTCAAATCAGCAAAAGATTTGGACGTTTTTATTAACTCAACTGTAAATAACGCAAAAAATCAAGGACTTACAAAGAGTCATATTGATAGTTTACGTGCAGGACTTCATCAGCTATTCTTAATGTCTTTTGGTATAACAATTAAAGAGTATCGTAGTCAAAATAATTCAAAAGATTTCATTGAGTTACTTCTAGATGATTTTTTTAATTACTCTACTAATTTTAAATCACAAACAATTTCTACTGCAATGGCTGAAAAAAGTCATATTAGAACTTTCTTGAATTATATTGGATTTGATGCATCATACGATTTTTCTCAAATGAAAATTGAAGATATTATAGATTTTATTAATACTTGTTATACATCATTAAAAGAATCCACTAAAGGTAGATACATAACATCTATTAGAAATTTTTTCAGATTTCTTGATTATAAAAATATAAATGTTTCTAAAGAAATATTAGATTTACCTTTAGTTACACCAAATTGGAAAGGACGAATGGTTCCTATTGTATTGAGCAAAGAAGAACAAAGTAAACTTAGAAATCATTTTGATCAACAAAATGGAATTGGACTTCGCAATTATTTGATAATCAGTTTAATGATGGACTATGGCTTAAAATGTGCAAAAATACCAGCTATTACGATAGATAATATTCAATGGTCAACAAATGATCTTATTATTAGAAATACAAAAAATAATAACAATCGTTGCATACCTCTAAGTAAAAATACACTTACCATTCTTGAAAGGTATATTCTTCAATTCAGAAATAATAATTCAAATTTTCTTTTTACTACCATTAATCCTAGAAAGATAGATCTAAAAATGAGTACTGAAGAAGCAAGAAGAATTATCCGCGCAACTTTTCGAAAAGAAAATATAAAAGGATATTGGAAAGGAACACATGCACTTAGACGTACTGCGGCATCAAATTTATTTAATAATACTAATAGTTTTAAAATAGTCAGTGATATATTGGGGCATGAATCTATAGATTCAACGACAAGTTATGTAAGAGTAGATTTTGAATTACTACGTTCAATTACTTCTCCATGGCCTGGATATGGTGGTGAAGTACATGATTGATAATAACTATATCTCTATTTTGGTTGAAGATTATATTGATTTTAAAAAAGGATTGGGATTTGAACTAAAAATTTGTGCTCGACGATTACGTTCATTTGCATCATACACAAGAAGTCTGGACTATACTGGATATATTTCAAAAGATATTGCACTAAAATGGTGCTGTATGGGTACAGATTCTTCAAAAACAAAAGGAAGACGTTTGGAAATGCTTCGACCTTTTTTACAGTTTGCACATATTAAAAATGAAAATAATGAGATAATATATAATCAAATTTTCCCAAACGTTAGAAAAAGGCCAAACCCACATATTTATACTGAAGAAGTTCTTATATTAATAGAAAAATGTAAAGAATTATATTCACCAGATCAATTAAGAATAAAATCGATGCAAACAGTTTTAGGCTTATTATGGTCAACTGGAATGAGACCAAATGAAGTTGCTTCACTTAAATATAAGGATTTTGATATTGAAAACAATCTAATTAAGATTCATGATACAAAATTACATAAAGATAGAACTATCCCTATTCATGAAAGTGTGTCAATTAAAATAAAAGAATATATCTTATTTTTAAATGATCATAAAATATATCCAAACGAAAATGATACTTTATTTTATACTACTAATCAAAAACCTTTTTCATTAAGTAAAATACAATATACTTTCAAATTAATTAGATGTGGCATTACTCATGAAGACAGTGATCATACTAATGTGAGGTTATATGATTTTAGACATAGTTTTGCATCTAGGACTATTTATCAATGGTTAAATAACAAAGAAGATGTTAATGCGAAATTATACATATTGTCATGTTATCTTGGTCATTCAAAACCTGAAGACACGTATTGGTATTTATCATCATCAATATTACTAATGGATCTTGTAAGCAACAGATATGAAAAAATGGTTGGTGATTTAAAATGAGTTATAGTAAAAATAAAGTCACATCTATACAAACTCTGATACAAAATTTCTTTTTAGAACGGTTGATACAGCAACGCGGTGTTACTTCACGTACAATTGAATCATATAGAGACACATTTAAAATATATATCAAGTATTTACAAGAAATGTTTAATATTTCAGTTGAGAATATAGATATTTCTGATTTCAGTCAAGATAAAGTTCTATTATTTTTAAAATATCTTGAAGAAAATAGAAATAATAAACCCATAACATTAAATAATAGATTATCTGTTATTCATACATTTATGAAATATGTTGCAGAACAAGCGCCTGAATACAGTAATATTGCGAAAAAAACGATTATGATTCCATTTAAAAAACAAGAAACTAAAATAATTGAATATATCTCCAAAGAAGAATTTAAAGCAATGATCAACCAATGTGATGATAGCACTTATTTAGGACTACGTGATAAGGTGATGCTCATGATTTTATATAATACTGGAATAAGGGTTTCTGAACTAATTAGTTTAAATTGGAAATCATTTAAAGAAATTGAAAATAATAAGAGTACATATTTATTTGTAACTGGTAAGGGAAGAAAGGAAAGAACTTTACCTCTATGGAAATCTACGACTGAACTAGTAAAAGAGTATGTCCATACATATCAACTACAAAATAAAACAACAATTTTCATAAACAAAAATAACAGTGCACTTACAAGGTCAGGTGTAAGATTTAGAATTGAAAAACTTTTATTGATGGCAAGCCATGAATGCCCAGCATTATTAGAAAAGAATATTTCAGTTCATACTTTTCGACATTCTGTAGCAATGAATTTATTACAAGCCGGTGTTGATATATCAACAATTGCGATATGGTTAGGCCATAACAGTATAGAAACAACACATAAATATATGGTAGCTGATTTAGAAATTAAGAGAAAAGCAATGGAAAAAGCTGGAATAATTGATAATTCGGTACCAAAATACAAACCGTCTAATGATTTATTAGAATTTTTATCTAAATTATAAAATTATTTATGTGCTTATAATTGCAGCGAATATAGTCATTACATATAGCTATATTCGTTATATAAGCACATAAATGAATTGGGCACATAATTTCGATTATGTTCTATAGCACATAATCGAAAGAACTGGCTGTTTTCAACTTCTACTAAAGGAGCTGAAGCAAGTGCTGCAGTCTTCAGCTTGATTGAAACAGCTAAATCCAATAAACTTAATCCATATGATTATATTGAATTCATTCTGGATTATTTACCTCAACAAGATCTGGTTGAAGATCCAAAGAAATTGGATTGGTGAATACCATGGAGTGAAGAAATAAAAGAAGAATTTGAAATAAAAGCCGACTAAATTGATTATTATATCAATTCAATCGACTTCTTTAAATACACTATTTTATTTGGCGCTTACTTTTCCTCTACATAATCTTAAAAATTTTAATGTCTAATATTTTCCCTATTAAACATGATAAATATTATAATAGACATAATCATAAGTAATAACCAATATTCAGGATTATAATAATCTCCTGTTTTTAATTTTTGATTATCCTTGTAATTAGATGTTTGACTGAAATTTTTTTCTTTCTTAAAATTCTCATCATTACTAGGAATTTTATCATCTGGTTCTTCATCAATTCCAGGTCTCATTCTTGAATACTTCGGTTCAACATCTACATCATAATCCTTTTCATATGATCCGTCATCTTCTTTTTCAAGAAGTGGGATTGAAATAATAAAAGGTTCCATCTTATATGCAAATTCACTTTCATTATGTTCATAGATTATATATATTCCATAGTCTAAATCTCTAAAAGTAGCTTCTCCTCTTTGATTGGTTATTAATTCTTCATCATAATCAATATTATTTTTTTGAATATAATCCATCAATTTAGTAGCAACTCCATTTTGCTCAGATGCTGTCATATCTTTTTTAATTGTAACAAGTTTAGAGTATTTATCTAAAACTTGATAGTCATTACCATCATAATCAGCTATTTTTATCAACGCAATATGATCTTGACTAATATTAAAAATATGGTTGTGTACATCTAAATAATGACAGTGAATCGTTAAAGAACCATGATTTTGAGCATAAACATTATTAATTGAAAGAGACAATAAGCATGTAAATACAATAATAAATAATCTTTTTGCATTTATCATGTTATCGCCTCCTCCAAATAAATATAATAATTCCTATAATAATAAAACTTAAAAATGCTAATTTTACCTCATAAGGAATTTGTATACCATTATTGACCTTATTCGGTGTTTTCTTTATTGCTTCTTTGTAATCCGTTCTTTTTCCTCTTACAAGCAATCTATGAGTATTAACAGAATAAGGTGTACAAGTAACAAGCGTAACATAATCTTCACCATCTACAATTTCAATATCATCCGTTTGAGAGGGCAATACTGTTTTAATTTGATCTACTTCATAAGCTAACGTATCACCTAGAACAGAAATATAGAAAATATCTCCAACTTTCATCTTGTCAAGATCTGTAAACAGCTTTGAATTTGGTAATCCTCTATGCCCAGATAAAACAGCATGCGTACTTGTTCCACCTATAGGCAAAGAAGATCCTTCCATATGCCCCACACCTTTTTGTAAGATACCATTACTTGTTGAATGATATATAGGCAATTTCACATCTATTTTAGGTATTTGAAGATATGCCATCATGCCATCTTTAGAAACATTGAGCAGATTCATATACTCTTTACTCGGTTTACCTGTTGTAGAAAATGGATCATATAATTTCGTGGTATTGACCAATGACTGATTATATTCCTGTGCTTCTTCCAACATTTGTTTTTTTGTAGCTTCATCTATTCCCTTTACTTCATTATTATAAGAAGAAACTGCTTGTGAGCTGTGAATTCTTCCCAGGTAATCACTTACTGTTGGATAAAGCAATATTCCTAGGAAAAAAACTAATAAAACAGCTCTAATAACATCAAATAATTTAATTTTGTTTAATATATCTTTCATACATTTAATATCTATGAGAGATCTTAATTAATATTTCAATTAAGCTTCTTCTCTTTTTTTACCTTTTTTAAAGTAAGTTGAAAGAATAGCTAACACACCAACAACCCCTACTACTGTAAAGATAACTGTACCCATACCACCAGTTTCTGGTAACCATGATTCTGTTTTATTTGTAACTTTTTCTTCAACAGTTACTGTTTGTGGATCATTTTCATCTACACTAATTGTTTTATTAATTGTATTTTTTAATTTTGCATAACCATCAGGTGCTTTTGTTTCTTCAATAACGTAATGTCCTTCTGATAATCCTTTTACAGTAATAACTCCTCCTTCAGGAGAAACTAATGTATCAGTAGTAGTTCCATCATCTGTTGTAGCAATTCTATAAGTTCCATTTCCTTCATCAACAAATTTTAATTTACCACTATCAACATTATTTCTATATAAAGCAAATTCAGCGCCAGATAATGGTTTATTTTGTTCATCAACTTTATTGATTTTTAATGTATGAGTTAACACTTTAACTTCACTTGGGGCTCCTGTTGTTAAATGATCTGGGTCATTACCATAACTAACTTCTGCTTTGTTGGTAGATGTATTTGTATCATTGATTGCTTTTTCATTAACAACTGCTGAATATGTAAATGTTAATGATTCATTTGCGTCTTTAGCATGATTAGTATAGAAATTTTTGAATTCAACTGTAAATATTCTATTTGTTTTATCAACTGTTAAAGTATATTCACTAGTGTCTACTACAGTACCACCAATTTTAACTACTAAATTTAATGTGTCTTTTGATACTGTTAGACCTTCAGTCATAGTATCTTTAAAAATATAATAATATTGATTATATCCTGTCATGTTTGGAACCATTGATTCAACCTTGAAATCTACAGTATCGCCAACTTGTGCAGAATCATATTTTTTATTATTGATTGTTTTTTCTGGATCAGGTGTTTTACCTTTTAAATAAACATCAACTGCTTTACTTGATTTTACTGTTGTAAAAGAAGGAGTATATCCTTCACCAGAAGGAATAACTGCATAATAACCATATGCCAATCCAGCAATTGTATATTCTTTTGTATCTGTTGTTCCTGTTTCTGTACCATCAGCACTTATTGAATTTGTTTTAATATATGTTTTTAATTTATTTTGAAAGTTTGTTGTAGAAACATTCGCTTTAATATAATTATAAGCTTTGACATCTAAATCATCACCTGCTGTCCCACTTAGTAAATCATTAGTGAAGAAATTTGCAAACTTAGGATTAATTGAATAGCTTACCTTTTCTCCAGATACAGTTGCATCCATTAGTCTGTAAGCATTGAAATTAACTCCATTTACATCATGTTTACCAGTATGAACAGTTATACTGCCTGTACTTGCAGCAGATACCGAACCAATATTCATTGCTGACATTGTAAATAGCATCATAAATGAAAGTACATATGCTATTACTTTTTTTAATTTGTTTTTCATTTTCATATTCCTCTATTCTTTAATATTATTCGCTTTTTTACTTTTTTTGTACGATAACAAAACTGCTAATACACCTACTATACCTACTAAAACAAATAACATTGTTCCTTTTCCACCTAAGTTTGGTAAAAGAGGCATATCTTTATTTGTTATCGTAAACGTATATCCATCATCAGATTCTTCAATAGACGTTATATAATTTTCTACTTCGGACTCTGTAACTGAATAAGTATAATAAGCTTTACTTCCATCATCTAATGTTGTATAGGCATCTAATCCTTTAATAATTGTTTGCCAAGTATTTTTAGAATCAGTTACATCATTAGTTGATAAAGTATAATCCCCTACTTTCTCTGATATTTCATCACTTCCTTTCATATATGTTCTTGTTAACGTCACTGTAATCGTATCTGGACGTTCTTTTTGTTTATCACTTAAATCTTTCCATAGCTTATTGATAGTAATGTTTACTTTTTCATTGCAAGGATCTTGTGTATCTGAAGGGACAGGTGTCGTACCATCTTCGTTATCAGATACTTCTGTATCATCCATCAATACAGCTTTTGCTGGAGAGACATAGGCATTTAAATCAACGGTTTCACTTTCTGTTTCATTTGCTAATTTGGCATCTTTTAAGTCATCATATTTTTGTACCTTATCATAATGGCTTATTTTGAAGACGTTCCAATTATCAAAATCTGAATCCTTTTTACTATACAAAGATGAATTTTTTATAATATCAATCAAGGAATCACTTCTTGTTCTATAAATCCTGTACGTATTATCTTTACCTTCAATATTCTTCTTTGTATTAAAGTCATAACTAGAATTTAAAGACGTTGTTCCAGAAAAAGGTCCTATTTGATTGCTTGTTCCTCTAATCGTATCAGCTAAATACATTTCATTGTTTTCAATCAATCCTTCATTGTTATAACCAATAAATCCACCTGCTTGACCATTTTCTTCACTTCCATCATGTGAATCATTTGCTTTTCCACCAAAAACATCATATCCATCATGAATACCTGTTATCGAGCATCCATCTACTTTTGTTCTGTTTGATTTGATAAGTCCTACTTTAATATTTTCTTTCTCACTGTCAGCAATATGATTTCCATCAATATTTGAACATGGGATTTCTATATAAGAATCACCAATTGTTATTTTTGCCAGGTCACTTGTTCCATCTCCTCTATCTTTATCAAGTGCTACTGAAATAGTTAATCCTAACAAAGTAACTGATAAAGCATTTCCTTTAGCTAAAACTTGTAATTTTAATAGTGAACCTAAATTGATATTTATAAGGCCAACATTTTCTAAATCTCCCACATATAGAATATCTAGAAGTTTATTGACGATTGAAAGTATCGGATCCAATAAATAGCTAGAACCTAAGTCAATATTAGCTAAATATTCAAAACTTGTTTTACCAACAAAGCCTCCTGCTATTTGATCACTAGCCACTTTCTTTATGTTTTCTACATTGCAATTGCTCATTCTTCCTAAATCAGCATAACCAACAAAACCACCAGAAATAGGTTCCTTACCACTTTCACTTGAAATAGTAAATCCAACTGGAATACCAATAACTGAACAGTTGTCACTATGAGAACCAAAAATATCTAAGACACCAGCTGTGGCATTTAATAATTTTCCTGTACCAACACCAGCTTCATCTAGATCAACCACACCACTCTTTCCCATGTGACCAACAAAACCACCGGCATAGTTTTTAGCTTTGACTTTATTTAATCTAGTAACACTCGAATTTTTTACCGAACCATCTAGCAAACTTCCACCAAATCCACCTGCATTTCCTGTCTGTACTTTACTGTCCAATGTTCCTTCCTGACTTTCATCATTTGCACATACTGAAAGTCCATTATCATTTGATCCAGTTACTTTTGCTTGATAAACATAAGTTCTAAAGGCATCTAATACATCAATATTTCCTAATTTAATCAGATTTAGAATTTGATCAGAATCATCATTTCCAACTTGAGCAACAGAAGAAACATCAGCTAATCCAAAGAACCCACCAACATGTCTTCCACCAACAACATTTCTAATATTATTTGCCTCAACTCTTACTGAATTTGCATCTTTATCACCAAAAATTGCTCCTCCTGCAGTACCTACAAAACCACCTGCTTGATTTGCATATTTTGTATTTTCATCATTTTCTAATGTATATGAACCGTTAACACTTAATCCATAATCATTCCATGCATCCACCTTGGCATAATCAACTATTGAAAGAGTCGCATTCAATACTTTGGCAAGACTTCCTGCATTGCCTAATAAATACTTAAGTAGTTTTGATAATAATCCTGTATTGGATGAAGTATTCAAAGTCACAGCACTTCCTGGTTGAATATTACCAGCAAAACCTCCAACATTTTGACTACCGTTGATTACTTTTAATTGATCAGCCAAACAATATTGATCTTGTGTTCCTTCTATTTTTCCACCAACAACTTTTCCAACAAATCCACCACTGTTTCCTTCATCATTATCAAAATCAGTTCCAGTAGTAGATATTGTTGCTCCTGATTGATAACCTGTAACAGATGAAGTTTTTACCACAGGAATGAAACTTTGCAATATTGGAAGTGAGCCTACCACATTTAATTTATTACCTAAGTTTATATCTCCAACATTAGCAACTCCTGATGAAATCATTTCACCAGCAAAACCACCACTGCTTTTTAAAGCTGTAACATCTTTTAAATCTCTAGCATTAGCAAAAGTTACTTTTCCTCCATTCATTTGACCAACATAACCACCAGCAATACCGCCTTGATAATCGTTTGAACCAGCATTTGTTCTTCCAGCTTTTACTTCATAGCCATAGGCATATTGATCAATAATTTTATCTAACTCGTCTTGATTATCAACTTCTCCAAGTTCTTGGAATTTTTTACCATAAGCACCATTGACTCCTACTGCTTTTACCCAAGAATTCCATACTTCAGTTGTTAAACCTCGAAGTGGTCCATAAGTTGCTGTATTAGTTTCAGTTGGATAAACAGCACTCAAGGCTGATAATGGATTATCTAAATTAATGAGTCCATAAAGAACACTGATATTTCCCGTATCAACTGTATTGGCACAATCCGTTCTGCCACTAAATCCTCCCGCATATTCATATCCATAAACAGCTCTTAACCTATAGACTGCACATTCTTTTTGAACTGTAGGTATTTTTCCATTCCATTTTCTTGTAGAATTTCCTTCAATACGACCACCTAGGTTATAACCCACATAACCTCCCGCGCATCCTTTTAATGTTTCATTACTTATGGCATCTGCACGAACTGCTCCACCACAAGGAATACAAGTAGTTTGAGAATTATAGATCATAGGAATAAATGATTGCAACACACTTGTTAAACTATCTACTGAAATTAATCCTTTTAAGATTTCCGTTTTACCTAATACATCTGCAACACTTCCTGGTTGAATATTTCCTGCATAACCACCAGCAGTTTCTTGACCTATGATGTAAGAGAAATTATTGACATTGCTATTTTGAATTTGTGAACCATAGTCGGTTCCAACAAAGCCACCTGCATTACCAATTGTTTTATTTTCATCCAAACCATTTGCTTTAACAGAAAAACCACCAACCGCACCAGTTACATCTGAATTTTCAATTTTAGAAGCTGTTACATCTAACGCAGATAAAATATTTGCCAAATTTACATTTGTTCCCAATGCCTTCAATCCACCACCAACAGATGCCGTAGAACCTATATCTAATTTTCCTACATAGCCTCCAGCATTTTTAGGTGCTGAAATGGCATAACTTGAAGACTCTCCAAAATAAGAAGAACTGTCTGTATCATTAATATTTGCATTAGGTGTTTTTACTGTTGTATGTTTTAACTTAGTTACACTACTATTAGAAACTCTTACAGCACTACCATAACCTATATATCCGCCAGCACTACCTGAATTTAAATCCGTTGACTTATATGTATCACAGCTAACGACCAATCCATTAGATTGAACACCAGCATTTTTAATAATAGGAATATAAACCTGTATTAAACTCAATAAATCAGAGATTTGAATATTCAAATCTGCTAAACCGCCTAAAATACTTATTCCTTTTGTTGAATCTGCTAAAGCTCCAGAATAAACCTTTCCACCGAAGCCCCCTGCATAAGTTTTTCCTTTAACATATGAAATATTTTGTATTGCATAAGCATTATTTTCATCATTTTCTACAATACCACTTTGGAAATCTCCAACAAATCCTCCTGCAATATCTCCTCGTACACCACCATTATCTATATAACTTACATAACATTGTTGATATGACGGAATTAAATATCCTACAGCATTTAATAATCCATTAGCCGAAATCAATTTTTTTATTTCTGTTTCATCTCCAACTTCAGCTAAACCGCCTGTTTTTGAAATACCAATAAATCCGCCAGAGTAACCTCCATCATCTGTAGAAGTTACTGTTTTCAAATTATTAACTTTTGCATCATTTATTTTTGTACTATTACTTTTAGCAACAAATCCAGCTGCTACATAATCAGTTGTTGAATTATCTTCTCTTGATCCCGTAGCTTCTACAGTAAATCCAGAATTAATACCACTTACAGACGAAGAATCTATATTGACTTCAACAGCTTGTCCTAAAGAAAGAAGATTGCTTAATTTTAAAATATAATTTAATCCTAAAAGATTTACTGTCAAACCATTATCAGTTCCTGCAAGATCACCTGGACCAGATACGCCTATAAATCCACCTACAATATTTTCTCCTGAAATATTATTTAAATTTGTTACTGTAACCGAACTAATAGAACCACCGATTGCTTCACCAAAAGCACCACCAACTCTTTTTCCTTTACCACCAATAGTTATACCTTCTGTAGAACCAGTAAGTGAAATAGAATTAGCATTAAATCCTAAATATTCTGCAACACCTAAAGTTGTATTTAAAAGTCCTGCTACACTTGCTGTTCCCACTGAGCCAGAAATACCACCAACACAATTTTCACCATCCACGGATTTCAAACCATTAATAATGATATTTTTTTCTTCGATTCCATCCATTGAAAAGATATTATTTTTAAAATATGAAACCTTACTTAAATTATCGGTATTAGATTTTGTAAGATAAACACCATCACCTCTGCCTATCAATCCACCTGTGTAATTTTTTCCTTCAACACTGCATGGAGCATTTATTTGACATCCTAATATATGAGAAGGACTCACACCAGCAAGAGAAAGTAATGATGATGTTGCATTTTGATTACTGCTTAAAAGTTTCACAACTAAGTCAACAACTCCACCTAATAAGTTATCTTTCGTATCACCTTTCCCTAAATCAGCAGCCCATCCAATTGTTGCGATTCCAGCAAAGCCACCAGAATTATCTCCACCGGAAGATACCGTTAATTTATCACTAACATTAACATTACAATTTATAGCCGACGTGTTGGCCATTGCTCCAGCAAAACCACCTTGATATCCATTGCCCGAAATTGTCAAATCACTCGCAGATACTGAACAATTTAAAAACAAACTTTCAGAATTCATTTTAGGCAATATTTTAGGCAATTGAGTTTCTATATCTAAAGCACCCGATAAAGTACCTTCTATGACATCATCTCTAGCTAATCCTACAAATCCGCCACTATAATTATTAGCTTTGACATTAAAGTTGCTGTTTGTAATTTGGCAATCTTTTACGACAGTTCCTTTTTGTTGACCGATAAATCCACCAGAATTTTCAATCTTATCATTATTTGTTCCTATATTTCCTGTTAAATTATTGATTGAACAATTTTCAACATAAGCATTGATATACTTTGTAGGAATCAATTTATCTACTGGAATAGCGTTTCCTAAAAGAATGGTAATCAAATCACCTAAGCCAAGACCAGGAATCACATTTAAAATTTTTGCCAATAGAGTAGCCGTTCCACCTAATCCTTTTGATAAACCATCATATTCCGTCTTTCCAGATATGTATCCAATAAATCCACCTGTATTACTATTGACATTTGTTACTTTCACATCATCCAGTTCACAGTCAGATATTGCTACATCCCCCACTACACGACCTGCAAAACATCCCGTAGCTAAAGCTGTTGGGTCATCCTTACGAGCATTTAATATACTGCTGAGTGTGTCTCTTAATCCAGCATCAACAGTTCCAAAAGTAAGTAACCATGTTAATCCATCTAATAGTGCTCCTAATGTTAATCCTAAAGTTGAAGTTAATCCACTTATTAACGTTTGATCAAATTTTGTTTTTGTTGTTTCATTATCAACATTTATTTTATTGAATTTAAGGTTTTTTACTGTTACAGTTCCTTTGCTCAATCCTAAATCACTGTCACTTGCTTCATTTGATAATGTGGCAAAGAAACCAACTCCCATTTGTTCTCCAACATCCAATTCAGATGTTTGACTAACATTCACATTAGAAATAACTGGTTTGTCTCCTATATTTAAATCAGTTGCTTTGCTATAATCGATAACGCTAGTATCATTATTCCATAGTGTTGATTGCCCATCGGCTTTTGCACCAATCATTGTTCCTTGGAACATCAACGGTGTCCAATTTTCATTGGATAAATCAATATTCCTAAAAATAATATAATTAGCATTTGTTGAATATTTTTGATTGGTAGCTTTATCTATATCCAATGTTGGATCAATTTCACCAGTAGATTGATTGACTCCACATCTTCCCCATATATATGGATACGAACTATATTTACTTTGTTTTTTATCCTTATCAAGTATATTATTTTTTCCAAATTCAAAATTTGCATTACCATTTTGAGATTTTTTTAAATCAGCATCTCCGCCATATAGCATTATCGGATTACCACTTTCATCTTCATCTATATACCATTTGGCAGCATGTAAATAAACTTGATAAACAGCACCATAAACAGTTACACCAGATCCTATTTTTCTTAACTGTTCTTCATTACCAATAAGAATATAAGTTTTATCACCAATCGTTTTAACAACTTGACCATTAAAATCTCGTCCTTCACAATTTTCAGTACTTATATTTGATATTTGATTTGCTTTAGTTTCTGGCATCTCACCTGTAAAGTTTTTCGATAACACATAGTTATGTGATTTGCTATAAGTTAGATAATTTGAACTATTATCTGAATAAACAGGTTGTCCCATCCCAACACACTCTGGTAACATATCTTGAGACATGACAGGTTCATTTTCAGAATTATCCGATTGAATAATTTTTAATTGATAATCATTATAAATATAGATTGTATCTGTTGATGAATCATACAATGTTGAATTTTCATCTACAGTTCCATGATTAAATGTGCCTGTAAAGTCGCTTGGTAAAGTCCATATGTCATTTCCATTTAATGAAATATCTTTCATAAGTTGATACTTGGAAGAAAGAGAATATGTTATATATTCATCATTTACTGAAATTTGTTGACCAGTACCGTAATTACTTTCATCATTATCTGTAGATGTAACAATTGAATTTGAGCCAATTGCTTGAAGCTGTTTTGTATTATAAATTTTTATTACATTATTTTCATAAATATCACTGATATCTATTGAATCATCTGATTGTGAGCTTGTGTTATTTTCAACAATAGTTTCCTTTGAAATTGAATCATCAGATGAATTTAACGCATAGACAACAACAGTTTGTAAAAACAAAGAGATAACACATACCCAAACCATTATGTCTATACAAATTATTTTTTTAATTTTGTTTAACAAACAAATCACCTTACTTCCATGAAACTAGGAAACTTTTAAAATTTTAGATATCTTCGTTTTTCTACAATAAAGTGATTGATGATTTAGTTATACGCTACCTCTTATATCGGCTTTTTTATAAAATTGCAAAATTTATCTTAAATAATAATTATTTCTGAATATTATTCTAATATATTCACAATCTTTCTATAATGCACAGAATAGGAAAAGAATTCTTGCATTTTTTGTAAACTATGTGTAAAAAGCAATGTAATAAAAAAAGCAATCTTAATTTACAAAATTAGATTACTCTTTAATATTTAAATTATTTACTTACTTTTTCAATCCATGTTTTATTCATAGAAGCAATAATAAACGAAAGAATAACTTTTGGTGAAAAACTTCCACACTCACCATTAACAATCATTCTCACAGCCTCACCATGATTAATTTTTCTTTTATATGGTCTTTCACTGATTAATGCATCATAGGCATCCGCAAGTCCAACAACTTGAGCTTCAAGAGGAATGTCATCACTTTTAAGACCTTTAGGATAGCCATGACCATCATATCTCTCATGATGATACAAACATATATTATAAGCATAATGAACTAGTTTTTTTGTTGAATTACATTTCGGTAGTTTTAATGCCATATTAGCTCCATCTTCAGGATGTTTTTTTACTATATCCATTTCTTCTTTTGTCAGTTTTCCTTTTTTATTAAGTACCTCATAAGGCGTAGATATTTTCCCTATATCATGAATAGTTGCTAGTTTAGAAATATTTTCAATTTCATTATCCAATATGCCATATTCTGGAAAATTTAATTGTAATTCCTTATATATTTGTTCTGTAAAGAAAGAAATATTATGAAAGCTTTCATGATCTTCTAATTTATTATGAGCTAACACAGTTTCTAATAAAGATACCATATCCCAAAATTCATTGACAATCATCATGTCTTGTTGTAAATAAGAAATATTCGTCTTGTCTTGATTTTCATAAATGTACTCATATGATTTAAACATCAATACCATTTGCGTATCATCTATACGCTTGTCTAAATCCATCCATGTTTTTCCATCCTCTGAGCGATATTTTACTTTTGAATCTTGATAATATTTTTCACTATTCTTAAAATCAATTAGAAAAGATTTTACTCTATCTCTGTCTTTTTAGAAACACAATGATTGATAAATTTATATAAAAACTCATCATATGTCATATAGTTATTAAACAAATCACTAAATTTAGATTTGATACTAATAATATTCATATCTAAACTGTTTAGGTCAACTTTTAATAATAAATATCTTTTTTCAATGATTTCAGATGGATTAAATGAATTTTTAAAAGTAATGTTTTTAAGATTTTGATTAATATCTTCTTGAACTTTTAATAATACTTTCCTTACATTGCACGTCTCTATACAATTTCTTGAACAAACGCCATTTCTTTCTAAACATTTATTCAAGTTCATAGAAGACTCAGTTGCAGAGATAACATCAAAATAACTTATCCTTTCAGGATTCTTAGCAAGAGAATAGCCACCATTAAATCCCATTTCAGAATTAATTAGATTGTTATTTTTTAAAATATTCATTATTTTTGAAATATTTCTAATTGGTATCTTTAAATTATCAGCTAATTCTGCTTCTGTAGCTAAATTTCCTTTTTCAGATAAATAATCAATGATACGAAGCGCATAATCTGTTGTATTAGTAATTTGCATAATTTTTACCTAGAATTAAGTTAATTTTTAACTCTTCCATCTTTCTTTTAATTTTTCAATAAGTTAAATTTAGTCTTAATGAGCTGTCCAACATATTATCTAGGCAAATTATACGTAATCTATATCATAGCATTATTATTTGATTACATCCTATTACGCAAACTAAGCAAAACTATTTTAAATGTGTTTTATATGATCAATAAGAATAGTATTAATTTATCTATAATTTTATTTTAAATTTTAATAATGATTTTTATAATGCAACAAATAGGAAAATCAATAATACTTTTTTGTAAAAAAAGTGTATATTAAAATAGCATTCCAATAAAAAAAGACAGTTTTTAATAGTAATAACCGTCTTTTACGTAATAATCTAATAAACCTTAATAATATCAAAAATTATTAATCCATTTCTTATTGAAAGTAATTCTATACTATCATCAAAATTAATATTAGAAATTTCTTTTATTTTTTGAATACGATATGAAGCTGAACGATAATTGATTGATAAATCTACAGATGTTTTTTTCAAACTTAAATTATTTTTTATGTATGAACTCAAGGTAGCTAATAATACTGTATTATGTTTTCTATCATGTTCATCTAATTTTATAATAGATGATGGTACATATTTTTTTAATTTATTCACATCATCCAACTCAATAAATGATTGGAATATTCCTAATTTAGAATAATAGACTATTGATTTATTAATGTCTCCAGTAATTTTTTTTGCAATTTTCATAAACTTCATAGCAACTCTAGATTGCTTATATGAACTTTTTAAGTTTCTGTATCCCTTAACAACTTCTCCTACACCAATATTAAAATTTGTGTTTTGGTCTCTTTTGCTGATACTTTTTTTTACAATATCTATCAGTTCATTTAAACATCTTATACTAGCATCATCCTCTTTATCAGAATCCATTTTTTGTAACATAACAATTTGAGATACATTTTTATAGATGTGCTCTTTAGGATAAAACATTGATATTTCATTAGCAATAATGTCAACTTCATCTAATTGTTCCAAAGAATACTTTTCCTTTTGATCTTCTGGAATAGAATGAAATGATACAATTCGATAATAAGCATCCTCTTTAAGATTTAACATATTGGCTGCTTCAGTAGTATCATCATAATTTAACTGACTATTTACTAAATTAAAGAAAATATCTCGATGATACTTTTTATGGATTTCGTTTTTTGCAAAGTCAAATGTGAATGAATACCTTAATGCATCAATCGCATTTTCAATCGCAACAAAATCAAAATTTGTTAACTTTCTATTTTTTTCATCAATCACAATTTTAATAGGTATATTTCCTATAAAAGTAATAGGTATAATATATTGATTATATTTTCCAGCATCTTGTTTTAAATAATTATACCTCAATCTTATCTCTGGACTATATTCTTTAATGTTATCTAATAAATCAAAACTACTTTTTTCTTCATATGTTGTAGCAAGACAACTCAAATTTTCATAATACATTGAAATTGGATTATCAATTATTGTATAAAGAAGCTCTATAATATTTTTAGGTGTTGCCTCCTTGTGGAAAATATATTCTTTAAGGTTATCATTTGTAACTTTGTGATACTTTAATAATGCCATTTCTTGATCAAAAACATTATCTAATATATATCTAATAATATCCCAATAATGATTTTGTCGAGGTAATTCAAACAGGGCAACCTCATTTTCAATACATAATCCTTTAAGTATATCTAGTTTGATATTAAAATTTTTTATGTTTCCACTATTTTTTATAATAAATCCAGATACACCTTTATCTATCAAATTTTGTATATGTGTTTCATACTGAGAAATTGTACAACTTTCATATATAAAAAAACTTGTAAGAAGTATTTCTCCTCCTTCTATGTACTTTTCCATATTTTCAACTTCTATGATTTTAATACCTTTTATTTCATTATCCAATCCTTTTTGTTCACTTAACAGTTTTAAATGGAATTTTCTTTGTAAATCTTTCATTTCTTGTACCAATAATACCATCTATTCTCTCCCCCCCCCACGAATTTTATGATATTCTTTTTATCATTAATATTGCGTTATTTAATAATTGTATTTATAGACCATGCATAATGTAAATAATTTTTTTATGATTTATATAAAAAATGCATTTTTTCATTAATAACATGATACTCTATAACAGACAGATTAAATTCACAATATAGTAATATAATAACATATTATTAAAAATAACTATAATTATTTTTAATAACTGCAAAAAAATTTCTCATAAACAACTACTGTGTTCAAAAAATAGATTTTTGTTGATATTAAAAAAATAAGCAATCTTTTTCAGATTACTTACTTAATATGATGTTTCTCATTATAATCTTTTAAAATAAAATTACTAATTAATAAAGTCAAAAGTCCAAATAATTCTTAAGAATAAAAATCCAATTTCATCTTTTGTAAAACCTAAAGAATCAGTCTAGATTATATTTATTATAAATATGAATAGGAAGATAGTTTTTTCCTTTTGGAAGTTCTGTTCCATAAATCAAATGTTCGCATACTTTATGTACACATTCATAGCTTTGCATATAAGCACTTTGATCAATGATATAAGTAACTTTCCCCTGTTTTAATGCTTCCTTATTTTGTGGCATTAAGTCAAATCCTAAAATATTGATATCATTATAACCTGTTTGTGCTACAACTTCTCCCGCATTTGCAAGCCATGAATCTACCATGACAATTGTCTTATAGTATTTCTTTGAAAGCATTTCTTTTAAAAGTTTATTTGATATTTCAAGTTTATCTTCTGTATAAATTACATTACTTAATAGAATTTCTGGATATTGTTTCATTGTATCAAGAAATCCATTGATTCTTTGTGATTGTGAATGAATTGTTTTTGAACCAGAAAGAATTAAAATATTTTCTCCTGACCTTGTTAGATTATGCGCAAGTCCTGCAAGACAAGTTTCTGCTTTATAATCATCAATTCCAATAAAACCTATTCTATAAGAATCTTCTAAATCAATATTTAAAGTCATAACAGAAATTTTTTTGCAATTTGATTTACTTTTTCTACAATACGTTTTGTTTGTAATCCCGCTATAATTAAAGCATTTACTTTGCTTTCTAATTCATCAAGTACATTTAAATATTCTTCTTCGTCTATACCATTAATATGTCTAAAATCAACTGAAATTGGATAATCTCTAAATTGAGATATTGCTTCTTTCATTCCTGAATGAATCTATTGAAAAAATGGATTTCCTTTTTCAATCATAATCATTCCTATTGTAAGTAGTGTTTTAAAAACAGCTAAAGCTCTTCCTAACATATTTGGATGATAATCATTTTCATCCATAATATCACGTATTCTCTTTTCTACTTCGGGAGCAACCCATCCTCGTTGATGAATAACACGATCAACAGTTCCTCTAGAAACACCTGCAAGTTTTGCGATTTGTGTAATTGTAATACTCATAGAATTTTTTCTTTTTAGTGAATATAAAATAGTGGGATTGTTTCAATAACAACCCCAACTATCTCACTTCAATTATTCAAACTCGGCAAGTCCAAAGATGTTCTTAAATATATTTGTTTAAGTTTTATATCTTTTTTGCCGTTATTTTATTTCTGTTGCATATATTATTTTGGCTCGCTGATTTTCTGTTGCCAATTTATTGCCATTTCATTATAATCTGTCAAAAAATATTTGACAAGTATTGTTTTACATTCTTGCTTCCCTATAAGCTCTATCCTCATCATTATCTTTAAATATATTATATATAATCTCTGGAATAGCGTAGCAACCTTTTCTATGCTGAAAAATCACTTTCTGAATATCTTGCAAGTCCTCCATTGTCTTCATTTCATTGTTATTAATATCACCATCAAGTTCTTGTAATATACTTATATCTTTATTCAACTTTTTTACTGTATCTAATAGCAACCACTTTATCATCGGAATAACAAACGCCAACCTACATAATAACTCTGTAATTTCTTCATTTTTCCATAATCCCATTGCCAAAATTGCAACAAATAGAATTGAAATCAACGTTATGCTCGCATATTTGAACCTTTTTCTAAGACCAACATCCCACCAAAAGTTTTCTCTCTGGCACGCCAAAATTCCATCTAAGATATCTTTTTCATCAACTCCAGGAGTATACCAATCTTTCAATTTGTTCTTTTCCTGCGGATTCTTCAAAATTTTCTTTGAATAAGTTGCAATCTCATGATCAATATTTTTATCCTTTCCGAAAATTCTTTTATCCAAGGCATTGTATATACATATACATCAAATTTCTGCTGAATAAACGCTGCTAGTTGTTTCTTTTCTTCAATGCATCTATCAATAACAAAAGAAAAAATCATACTAACTATAGATAATATGTATGATATACATTTCCACTCTTTGTTTTCTGGAATAAGCAAAATAATTACCGATAATACGAATGGTATCCATACCGATAATGCCACTAAAACAGTATTAAATTTCTTTGCATCTCTATACAATTGTCTTTGTGCAGCTAACATAGCAATTGAATTATCTTCATTTTGTCTCGTCGCAATTCCATTAGACATCACAATTCTCCTATTACTTCTTTAATCTCACTCATTGCACATGAAGGATATTTTTCTTCATCTTTTATAGCTTCCTTTATGTTATATATTGCCTTGTCCAATCTTTCTTTCTGATAATTGTATGTAGACAATTTGTATAATTCATTCATACCCGTTAATAAATACTTTTTTAGATCATATCCTTGATATTGACTTGGCTGATAATAATTAACCATTATTTTTTCTAATTCATATGAACTAAAAGCCTTATAGTTTTTAGAAACATTCCAATACTTTAATAATCTAAGTAATGGTTTTATCATATAGTGGTTGTTTTTATTTGCTATGGTAAGATTGCTAAAATCTGTAGCACAAAATGTATATATCCATTCATTGCGATTATTTTTTATTCTATACAGTCCGCTATCCATAATTGCTGGAGTAATTTCAAATTTAATATGCAACATTTGGAGCACAACTGTAGGCGATGATTGCCGTATCTGTGAAGTTGAATATTTTGCTTCCACACCTCTTCTTACTCTATCCAAATATGTTTGAGGAGTTGAACCATCATTATCCATTACAAGCATAATATCCACATCTGTCCCATAATCAACTGATTGTGGAAGGTTCGTATCCCGTTGATACGAACCAAATACCTTTATTTCTTTTAGATTAACAGATTCATTCTTGCTAAAATAATCTCTCATCCTATCTTTAAACGTATTTAAAGACACATCTATAGATTCTTTTTCATTGCCTTTAATTATCAATTTCGAAGCTGTTTCTTCCAAATATCTATTAATTGACATTTTTTACTCTTCCCCTTTGTTCATGTGCCTTACTCTCCTGTATATTCTGGGAAATCACTTCCCAACACTTCTCCCCATTTCGTAATAGCACCTTTTTGATTTTTATCATTGAGTTCCATATTTGAAGCTTCTACAGCCTTATTATATGCATTTGTTAAAGCATCACTTATTTTGCATCTGTCATCCCAACAAAAGGAATTCAAATTTCCTTGTATTCCTTTAGGATCATCTACATCTGATAATATAGCTGAAGATAAATAATTTAACAAATCTCTGAACTCTAAATCTATCCACCAGTTTTCAGATGCTTCTTTGTTTTCATATTTCTGAAGAATCATGCATTCCAACAAATAGGAACCAATTCTAATAGTAACTTTTCTATTATTCCAATATTTAGCAAGTCTGATCAATTCGAGTAATTTCCCATTATGTTTTTGATTTATATCTGTAATGCGTTCATTATCTATCCTTGGATCAGTCTTTTTCCAATTTCCCGAACCATCCGGTATCAAATAGAAACCGGTATCTGTATAAAAGCAAGGAACAATATCAAAGTTCCATGTATATGATTTTAATTGAAGTGTCGCCGCTTCATGATTCTTATGCATTTCCGCTTTACTGTAATCTTGCAAATCTGATAATTTAGAGATAAAGCGATTAATCACTTTTGTTGAATTCAGATAATTTGTGTTGTCAGTCATTAATCCATTTTTAGAATCAGCATCGCTTCCATTTATATAAAATACTTCTCCTGATTGTATATATGTTCGTGTTCCTTCCCCAGACAAGCATAACATCAAATCTATGTCATCAATCGGTCTTATTTTAGTACGACGTTCAAACGAACCAAAGCGTAAAATTTTATCTGTATATACCACAAAGAAATCCGAATCACCACTAAATCCCTTTATATTATCAATTAAATTATCCCTACTTGAACGAGCTATTTTGGTTTTTTCTTGGTCAAGATTAACTTTTTCTTTCATAAATTCTGCAAATGCATTATTTACTGTTGTTGCCATATTGTTCACCACCCAATTCATTTACACTTTTCTCACTATCATCTCGGTCCCATAAACCTATCGCCATTCAGATGTATCATATGCTCCGGCATTTCAGCAATCCAGACCTCTGTCTCCCATGCAAGTTCCTCTGCAAACTTCTTATATGTCTTGAAATCCAGAAAAGCAGTTACAAATATCTTTCCTGTCGTAACATCTTTGGTCATTTCTGTTATTTCCAATATACGTTTCGGATCCATCGGACCGACCGATGTTACCGATTCCACAAAATAAATCCAGTCCTTATCTTCCCGGTATAGCACAACATCCGGCATTTTATCATGTAACGTAATTTCAAATCCCAGTTCTTTTAATTTTTCTACATTCTTTACCAAATCTTTTTCTATTGTATCGCCAACGTACAAGCACTCCGAATTTGGGGCAAATCTTGGTGCAAATTCCTCGATAATGGCTTTTTGCAACTCATTATGCTTACCTGCTGAAAATTTAAAATTCTCGCCATTTATGTTTACCGGCATCATTGTCATCTTCTTTTTGGAAGCGTACAAATCAATTAACTTTTCGTGGTAACAAAGGAACCGTTTTATAGATTCCTTCCATGCTGGTGTTTCCATCGTTTTCAGTATTTTGACTGTTTCTTCCGTCAATCTGTAGCGATAGTTCGGACTGTTGGTTGCTTTTCCATTGTCCTCTATCAAAGCAGCTGTCCTGAATCTGTGCAGAGCCTGCTTTCTAAACGTTTCTCTGCTATTTTCTGCATAGCTCATACCATAAAATGTGTTAACAAACTGAATAATATCATGAATACGAATCCACTCATTTGTTGCTTCACTCCATGACATATCCGGCTTTATTCCTGCCATAGCCAGTATCACATAGCAGCATATATCTGCCTGCTGTGCTTTAGGCATACCTATTGTTTGCAGAAATTCTCTTGTTTCCTCTATTTTCTTATCCACAGTATCCCTCCAATATCAAATTGCAATTTGCCTCTGAATAGTCCCTACTTTTAAGCACTTTTCTTCCCATTTCCTGAATATCTTCTAAATCCGGCACAGGCATTGCATTGATCTCTGTTGAATTAACCTGCGTAGATCCGTTCAAAATACGATAATATTCGTCATAAAGTGTAGAATTAAATAATACATACAACCCATACACTAGGCATTCTGACATTTCCGTTAATACACCGTCCACAAAATTAATTTTATTCTGTGTACTTATCTTTTGGTACTGCGGAAATCTTTTGGCTAAATATACTCCACACTGTAATCTTCGAGGTTCTTCCTTTGCCGTAAATCGCTTTACAAATAGATAATTTTTGTTCTCTTGCATTAATCCCTTTTGTTCTGTCACCACATATTCATGTTCTTTCTGGATTGGAAATTCTACCTTTCCTTGCCTTATATGTTGTGAATAAAATAAAGGTATTGCCCCTTCTTCCGCTTCATCCCTCAAAATCTCACGATTACGGAAGTCTACGGTCAATCCCGTTTTCATTTTTACACCAATTGCCGGAAGTGTCTTATCAAATTTATGCAATTTCTTTAATACTTCCACTTCATTTTCATCTGTTACAAGATAAACATAATAGTCTGATCCTGCAACAACCAGATCATACGGAACTGTCAATGATGTCAACTCTCCAAAATCACTATTTGATTTCGATGATGTAATCGTAACGGTTTCTGGCTTTTCGCTCGTCTTCCTTACTTTAATAATAATTGTTTCCTGTAACACACTTTCTTTGTCAAAAACCTTATTTCTGCTAACAAAAAGGTGAATATGTTCCAATTTCCCTTCTGTCAAAAAATATTCCCGAAAACGTTTAAAATACGCTCCAGATGTCCATGACCTTGGAATGATGTAAACCATCTCTCCATTTTCACATAAATTAAATAATCCCATAGACGCAAAAATGAAATATAAATTCGGTGCACCATAACATACCTCTGGCATTGCTGTAGCTTCTGGCGCATCTTTCGGAATTTTCATATATGGCGGATTTCCAATCACAAAATCATATTTCTTAGGCTCCGCATTTCCTCCCAACATATGATTAAAATCCAGATACTGACTCAGAATATAATTATCTTCAACGATATTAACTGTAAGTTTTTTCTTTGTCTCCTCTTTACAATATTCCAGATTACGTTTCAACAATGGCAATACATTTTCATCGTTCTCATAGCAGGTAAGCTCAATCTCCTGAATAGAATCTATTGTTTCCATTCGCTCAATAAAAGCACATGATAATATACCTGAACCAGCCCCTGCATCAAGCACACTTACTTTACCTGTTTTCTTATCTAACTTATATAATCCCGCCATAAAACGGGCAGTTTCCATGCTGGTAAAAAACTGTCCGTATTTTTTACGTTCTTTTTTCGGCATACTCTCTATATATTCGTTTGTAAGTTCTACAATTTTTTCTAGCATATTCCACCTACCTGCAAGCCTTCTATTTCTTGTTATTATACAATAACTTACTACCTTTTTCAACGTCCTTCAGGAAACATATGTTCTGCTTTTCTGTAAATTAAATCCACAAAGGGCAGCTAAAAAGCCGCCCTACACTCTACGCATAAACAATCTCTTTTACCACAATCTCCTCCGCACAATTTCGGATATTATTCATTTTCCCAACACATGCCATCTGATCCTGCATCTTCAGTTCTTCCGTCACGCCTTGCCTTTCTTTCATCTGCTCCACTAATCTGTCCATCATCTGATTATGTTCCTCGTCAATCTGATACAGATGCTCATTTAACTTTCCTGCAAGTACCAGTTCCAGATATAACCCCTTCCGATGCTCCTGCAAATATGACTTTCTCAACATTCCATATTTTTCAATCAAATACTCTGCCTCTTCTGGTAGGTACAGGTCTAGGTAATACATACCGCCCCTCCTAATGCATAACTGATTCCATTTTCTACCATAATGTGTGTTTCCATAGTTGTCCTCCTACGAAATCTCGCAGGTATCTCCTACTCCAAATCAATCTCATAATAATAATGCATCATTTCCTTTTGTACCTTAATTGGAATATATTTATCTCCAGTAAAAATAGCATTTTCTTTATATCTGTTACCTTTTAAATATGTCTTCTCTTCAATTATCAATTTTGTCTCTGCATAATATCTCCATGTATCCGACTGCAAAGAAGTCAGCTTTCTTCCCACATTAGGTTCAATTGCCAAAATAGTAAAATAGTAATCTACACCAAATTCATCATTTCCATTAATATACTCTTTCATTGTCGGATACTCTTCGTTCTTCAGTGCTATAATGTGCCCATTTTGACCTAATAATCTGTCTGCTATATCTTTTGATTCTCCTATCCTAAGCATGTTTCCTTCTGTATCCATTATTCCATATATGCCAGCAACACCAGAATACAGCTTAATTTCATCTACTGACTTTAAGCAGATATCAACTCTATCGATACTAATTTTTACATTCTGTAACGCTAATAAATCACCCAACACCTTTGGATAATTAGTTTCATGTGTGGTATTCCCGCGACGGGACCATGATAGACCAGAAAACAAAGACGCTTCTAGCAACATAGAATCTGGTATTCCAAAAACCATACCCAAATCACGTTTGAAAATATCTAATTGTTTATTGATATAACGGAACATAAACGAATCTATCTCCATTAGGTCACAAGCAATTCGTTTTCTATCTCTCATAGCAGAATTTATATCTCGATATATATCCTTTTTTACTCTTTGATCATCATTCTCATCACTCAATTCCTCAATACCAACCCCTAGTGCTAATGCTATTTTTTTTAATGTGCTTGCAAAAGGTTTAGCCATATCTGAAGTCTCTATCTTGTTTAGAGTTACAACTGATATCCCGGCTTTTTCCGCCAACTCATATTGCGTTAACCCTCTTTTCTCCCGGAGTTTTAATAATTTAATTCTATCATACATTTGTTTTTCTCATTTCATTTTCATTATATTCTTTTCATTTTTATTTCATTTTATGGCAGTATATACTATTTTTCAGACCATGTCAATACAATCTCTTTTTCCACAATCTCCTCCGCACAAGCCCGGATATTATTCATTCTCCCAACCCATGCCATCTGATCCTGCATCTTCAGTTCTTCCGTCACTCTATACGCTTCTTTCATCTGTTCTACCAGTCTGTCCATCATCTGATTACAATCCTCATCAATCTGATGCAGATGCTCATTTAACTTCCCAGCAAGTACCAGTTCCAGATATAATCCCTTCCGATGCTCCTGCAAATGTGACTTTCTCAGCATTCCATACTTTCCAATTGAATACTCTGTCTCTTCCTGGAGGTACAGGTCTGGATAATACAGACTGTCCTCTCCTAAAGTATAGCTGATTCCATTTTCTCCCATAGTGTGTTTCTCCATGATTGTCCTCCTATCTTGCTCCCCGATCTTTGTTCTGACTACGGGTATGCGGTTTATTTTTCTGTTCATTCTGTATTTCTTGTTTCTTTTCTGCCAGCTTCGCTCTAATACCATGTGCTACTGGCTCTTTGCCAGTTTCTTTCTTCCATTTTGCTATTGCAGTTCGATACTCGCTATACTCAGTTTGAGAAGCCTTAAAATCTTTAAAAAAACCCTGTACACTTCTATAACCGATCTTCTGCACAATCCTCGGAAGGTAATCTCTCATATCTCTGATCTGGCTTTTCAGTTCATCAATTTCTTTCTGCAATTCTTTTTTCTTTCTTCCTTTAAACCATCCCGTGACTTCTGACAGTTCTTTCTTCTTTGCAGAAAGCTGCTTTTGTTTCTGTTGAATTGCACCGTTTTGATCTTCCAGTTCTTTATTCACTTTAAATAGTTTCGGATACTTTGATGCAAGCCTCGTCATTTTAGGTTGTTCCGGTTCAGCCTTTTCTTCTTTTGTTGTCTTGACTGCTGCCGTGTTATTTTCAGCAACATGCTCTGGGTGTTCTGCTTCCGTTTGCTCTGTCTGTTTTGGCACTTCCCTGGGTTTCTTAAAAAGCACACTTGCTATCAAAAACTCCAATGCCTCAACAGCTCTGTTCCATTCCCGGCGTTTTTGATTATCCGCTTCTATTTCCTGTGCCTTCGGATTATTTTTTCCGATTTTCTTTGTTGCAAGATAAACACTGCCACGCTCAAATACCAGTAGTTTCTGTTTCTCGTCCTGCACATAAATATTGATTAAATCTGTATAAGAATGCTTTACCTCATCCAGAAATGAATTGCACTTGAAGCGTTCATCTTTCGCAGTAAACAGCTTCTTCTCATAGACTTCTCCTTTCTTCACAATACTGCAGCCTTCTCGGATCTCGCCATCTTCTCCTAATATCTCTTTCTTGGTTCGGACATGTTTTCCATTTTCATCATAAAACATATTTCTGCTGGCAATCTTAATGATTGGTTCATCCAGTAGTTTCCGTTCTGCAAATATCAAATGAATGTGATAATTGGTCTTTCTTTTATTGGGGTGCAAAGCAGCAATACACTCTGTTCCATAATTCTGTTTAAAATGATTTGTAAAAAGCTGTAGCAATCTATCCGGCTGATATTCTGTAAAACTCTCTGGCAAAGCAATGATCAGTTCTCTTGCCTCAATACATTTTCCTTCTGTTCCACTTTTTGCAAATTCTTCCTGATTACATTTTGCAAGTTCCCGCCAGAATTTCCGTTCTGTGGTTTCATAAACTGCATAGAGGTTTTCCTGTTTTGCATGACTGGATATATAAGTGATCCTGCCTTTTACATTGCTTAGTTTTGTCATTTGAATAAATGAATTTCTTCCGATAGGCACTCCCTCCTTGTCTTCGGCAAAATAAATTCTGCCATATCATTTGTGAGTGGATGCATCGGCATCCGTTTACGAACTACCCACCTGTCGGCGGAACAGCTCCCGGCAGGGCGAAATATCCTGAGTACAAATCTTTAATTTGTGCGATGGGTATATTTCGCTCTCAAACGCCGAGGGCTTTGTGAGATACTTCTTACATCTACCACAACTTGGTTTTCGCTTTTCATTTTGGGCGTATCCGCCCTCTTTTTCTGCCCATATCCGGTCTTATTTTTTCACTAACAACAAACCGACTATTACTCTTCCTGTCTGCTTTATTCCGGTATCCTTGCCCGTACATACTCCAGATCTCCACAATATGGTGTTCCAACCAAATACCATTCTCTCGCCAGATTCATTTCCATTCGTGTCTTTACCCACTGATCATCAACTAGAACTTCCAGACATTCTCCGCAATGAAATCCCGTATCAATCCATAAGTCTGATGATAATAAGCCATATCTCTTGTTATAACTGTTGTAACCTAATCTTCCTTCTCTCATTTGATTATTCTCCCTTCATTTATCGTTCCTGCAAGGACGCCCTGAATCAGGGCTCCCTTTTGAAAATCTCCTTACTTCGCCAGCCAACTCCCGACTGCACCTTACCGGCTTTCTCCTTGTTTGCTATCTACAGGTGCGTGCCACGCTCCTGTTATTAGGTAATCAGGCAAAATCTTTACCAACGAAAGTTCTCATGCATTCCACACTTATCCAAATACTCTTGTCTTGCCTTTTCCCGTTCTTCC
>ERZ791852.502-NODE-502-length-29710-cov-4.757747_pt1 | contig 29710 bp, 25 predicted proteins | sample MGYA00510287_ERZ791852 | MGnify/ENA primary metagenome ERZ791852 (study PRJEB30046, sample SAMN00715257) | human gut metagenome | study: EMG produced TPA metagenomics assembly of the A metagenome-wide association study of gut microbiota in type 2... | reverse complement strand
GGCAATCTGGAATGAATTTTGGCTACGTTACTGTGAACGGAGTGAACAGTAACATTTATATCCATAAAATTTTACGAAACTACGAAAATCAGTTGACAATGGAGTAAGTTTATACTAACCTAAAGTTAGTGAAGTATAACACTGCTATGAAACAGCAGTGCTATATGAAAGAAATTTGCTCCACAGAAAGTGGATATGAGGGAGGAATGAAAAAATGTTTCTGCAGATACAGGGTATTAAGAAGTCTTTTGGTGCAGGGGACAGCCGGGTGGATGTGCTGAAGGGGCTGGATCTTGACATTGAGAGAGGGGAGTTTTGTGTGCTTCTGGGACCGTCCGGTTCCGGTAAGTCCACGCTTCTGAATATTATCGGTGGGATTGACAGTGCGGATGAGGGAAATCTGGTCATAGACGGGGAACGTCTGGCAGATATGTCGGAGAAGAAACTGTCTTTGTACAGACGTAAGCATCTGGGATATATTTTTCAGATGTATAATCTGATCCCAAATCTTACAGTGCGGGAGAATATAGAGGTGGGAGCCTATCTCAGTGATAAGCCGCTGGATGTAGATGAACTGCTCCATACGCTGGGAATCTATGAGCACCAGAGAAAGCTTCCCAACCAGCTTTCCGGCGGTCAGCAGCAGAGGACTGCTATCGGCCGTGCCATTGTAAAGAATCCGGACATTCTTCTCTGCGATGAGCCTACAGGAGCACTGGATTATAAGACCTCCAAGGAAATCCTGAAGCTGATCGAGACGGTAAACCAGAAATACGGCAACACCATCGTCATGGTAACGCATAACGATGCTATCAAAGATATGGCTGACCGGGTGGTGAAGCTCCGTGACGGCATGATCCGTAAAAATTATTTGAATGAACATAAGATTCCGGCAGCAGAGTTGGACTGGTAAGGAGGCATATGGTCAACTACCCATCACCTAAAGGTAATGGGCTTGTAACTGCCCAGTCGTAGTAACGGCTTACGCCTCCGACCTTTTATCCCCAATAGGTATTGCTACCTAAAGTGGCGCTACATCATAGGGTGGTTGACAGCACCCTTTACAGACAAGATATACTCATCTGTAACTGTATCAGGTACTAAACTTCCCATGCTATACAGCAAACATTCTTTTACGGGTAAGATTTTACGCAATACGCGAGTTTTGTATTGCAACCTCATATCTTGTCAATGCACAAAAGAGTGTCTTTGATGAGCAGCACATCTAACGGTTTTCTCTTTAAAAACTGCTACGGTTATTGTAGCATATTGGATAATAATTTACAAGGCTCCTCCCACCGCCTAAAGGCAGTGGGTTTTTGCCTATGACAAAGGAAAGGAGTTATTTATGAAAAATCCTTTACGCAAACGTCTGCCCAGAGAACTGAAGGGGGAACTGGGAAAATATCTGGTGGTCTTTATTTTGATGGTATTGACCATAGGAATGGTTTCCGGATTTCTGGTGGCTGACGGAAGTATGATTGTTGCTTATAATGATGGATTTGACAAATACAATATAGAAAACGGAAATTTCCGTACCAATCAGCAGATATATAAAAGCCAGAAAGAAGAAATCCAGAATCTGGGAATAAAGCTGTATGAAAATTTCTATATTGAAGAACTTCTGGATAATGGAAGTACCATGCGCTTTTTCAAAAACAGGACAGAAATCAATGGAGTATGTCTGATGCAGGGAGAATTTCCCAAAGCAACAGGGGAAATTGCAATTGACCGTATGTATGCAGACAATAATGAACTGAAGGTGGGAGACACCTTGAAGAGCCAGAGCGGTAAGCAGACCTGGAAGATTACAGGGCTTGTGGCTCTGTCTGATTACAGCTGTCTTTTTCAGAATAATAATGATTCCATGTTTGATTCTGTGAAATTCGGAGTTTCTGTGGTAACACCGGAGGAGTTTGATACCCTGGATCAGGATAAGCTCCAGTACAATTATTCCTGGATCTATGACAAACAGCCCAAAACAGAAAAAGAGGAAAAGGACGTTTCAGAAGAACTGATGGAAAATATAGGGGAAATCGTTACCCTGGAAGCTTTTGTACCCAGATATCTGAATCAGGCCATCACCTTTACCGGAGATGATATGGGAAGTGACAAGGCTATGATGATTATATTGTTATACATTGTAATTGTCATTATGGCTTTCGTATTCGGAATTACCATCAGTAATACGATTCGCAGGGAATCAGGGGTGATCGGCACACTCAGAGCTTCCGGCTATACCAGGAGAGAACTGATCCGGCACTATATGGCACTGCCTGTCCTTGTTACACTGGTGGGAGCCCTGGTGGGAAATATTCTGGGATATACAGTATTTAAAAATGCATGTGCAGGAATGTATTATGGCAGCTATAGCCTGCCTACCTATGTGACCGTATGGAGCGCAGAAGCTTTTCTGCTTACAACAGTAGTTCCGGTGATCATTATGCTGGTGGTGAATTATGGAGTTCTCCGACACAAATTGCGTCTTTCCCCGCTGAAATTCCTGCGCAGGGATCTTTCAGGCAGAAAGAAGAAAAAAGCAATTTATTTAAGCCCTGTTATAAAAATCTTTTCCAGATTTCGCCTTCGTGTGATCTTTCAGAATATGAGCAATTATCTGGTACTGTTTATCGGGATTATCTTTGCCAACCTGCTGTTGATGTTTGGATTACTCCTTCCTTCGGCCTTATCTCATTATCAGGTGGAAATCCAGAATAATATGCTGGCAAAATACCAGTATATGCTTCAGGTTCCGGTAAGTGCAGCCAGTGGAAACAAATTTGACAGTCTGTTTTCTATACTGGAATTCTATATGTCTGCGGAAACAAAGAATGAAGATGCAGAAGAGTTTTCAGCATATTCTTTAAATACTCTTCCCGGAAAGTATAAGAGCGAGGAGGTTCTTTTGTATGGAATCGAGCCGGACAGCAGATATGTAAAGGCTGATCTTGATAAAGGAATCTATATTTCCAGTGCTTATGCGGACAAATATGGGATTCATCCCGGAGATACCATTACCCTGAAGGAAAAGTATGAAAAGGAACAGTATTCTTTTAAGGTAACAGGAATTTATGATTATACGGCAGGCCTGTGTGTATTTATGACCAGAACTCAGCTGAACGAAACCTTTAATCTGGGAGAAGATTATTACAGCGGCTATTTTTCTGATACCAGGATTACAGATATCAAAGACAAATATATTGGGTCAGTGGTGGACCTGGATGCACTGACCAAGATTTCCAGACAGCTGGATGTATCTATGGGAAGTATGATGGGAATGGTAAATGGATTTGCTATTGTGATCTATATGGTACTGATCTATCTTCTTTCCAAGATCATTATCGAAAAAAATGCCCAGTCTATTTCAATGGTAAAAATCCTGGGTTATACAAATGGCGAGATCAGCAGGCTGTACATTCTGTCTACTTCAATGGTAGTAGTGTTCTGTCTGCTTGTCAGTCTTCCAATAGAAACAGCGGTTATGAAGGTTCTGTTCAGGGAGATGATGCTGTCAAGCATTTCCGGCTGGATTACGCTCTGGATCGACCCGATGATCTATGTGCAGATGTTTGCAGCAGGAATCATTACATACGGAATCGTGGCCTTGCTGGAATTTCGGAGAGTGAAGAATATTCCTATGGATGAAGCCTTAAAAAATGTTGAGTAGGACAAAATTTGATAAAAATTTGACATTATCTGGAATTTGTGATACGGTTACACAGGAAACTGTTAGACCAATCAGTTGGAATAGGAGATTATTATGAGAAAAAGAACAACTTCAAGAGCAAAGGAAACTATTAAAGAAGCAACAACAAAGGCTACAGAAGCAGTCAAAGAGACAGTTGAGAAAACAACTGTAAAGGCTTCAGCAGTAATTGAAGAAGCAAAAGACGCTGCAGCTGATATTGCGAAGGCTCCGGTTGTAGAAGAAGCAAAAGAAACTGTAAAGAAGGCAGTGAAAGAAGTGGCTAAAAATATCGACATCAAAAAATTCGCAGAAACAACTATCGAATTACCTGGTTTTGCAGTTACAATGAGCTCCATCGAGGAAGCAATCAAAAAAGACATCAAAGACAAAGGCATCGAAGGAAAAGAAATCAGCGTTTATGTAAATGTTGAGCAGAAAGCCGCTTACTACACAGTAGACGGACAGGGCTCTGACGATTACAGAATCGACCTGAATACATTATAATCTGTAAGCATTTTTTATAAACCGAAAATGGATGTCTGCAGGGATCCGGAAAGAAAATCTGCAGACATAAAAACAGCAGGATTGTTCATAGAATGAACAGACCTGCTGTTTTGCTTATTTATTATAGAACCACACTGCGGCGGATATGGATGATATCTCAGGAAGCTTTCTGCTCAAACAGATCCTCCCTTGTAATATTCTGTGCCCATTTCCCCTGGCGGTAATGATGGAATACCCATGGCCATTTCACAAACTCATCTGTACATAGCAGGAAGTAGACCCACAATACCGGAAGCTTCAGGACAAAGGCCGCAAAAAATCCCAGAGGTACCGCATATACCCACATATCAATGGTATCGCAGATCAGTCCGAACTTCGTATCACCGCCTGCGCGGAATACCCCGGCGATCAGGGCTGTGTTTACCGCAGAACCCATAATATAATAGGTATTGATAAGCAGCATGTACTTCAAATAATGCATTGCCCCGTCACTTAAGGATGCAAATCTCAGGACCAGAGGCGTGATGGCAAATACGATCACACCGCCAATGGCACCGGCTATAATGGTCATCTTCAGCATTCTGGAAGCATACACCTTCGATTTCTCCAGATCCCCTTTTCCCATTACATTTCCAAGAAGAATCGTTCCCGCACTGGCAATTGCAAAGCAGAACACAGAACCGATATTGCGGACAACCGTAACCAGAGAGTTGGCTGCAACGGCATCTGTTCCGAGATGTCCCAGGATCACAGAGTACATGGAGAAAGCAACACTCCAGGAAATGTCATTTCCAAGAGCGGGAAGTGACAGCCGGACGAAGTCGCCAAACAGCACCTTACTGCGGATAAACATAAAGGTCAGGTTCAATTTAACATCTTTGCTCAGGAAAGAAACGATCACGCATGCTGCCAGTTCGATCAGTCTGGAAGCAGCAGTTGCAATGGCAACACCTGTAGCCCCCAGCTTCGGTGCGCCGAAAAGCCCGAAGATAAAAGTGGCATTCAGGATAATATTCAATATAAAAGCCAGCATATTCAATGCCATACTGATCGTTACACGTCCGATACTGCGCAAAATCGCCAGATAAATCTCTGTAATTCCCCAGCAGAGATATGTAATTCCCATAATCCTAAGATAAGAAGAACCGATAGAGATCAGTTCCTGATCAGAAGTAAAAATCTTCATCATAAGCTGAGGAGCAGTAAATGCGATCAGTGCTACGATTCCCGAGATTATGATGGAAAAGCGGAGGGCAATTCCCTCGATCGCATGAATAGCCTGCATATTATTTTTTCCGAAATACTGCGCACACAGAAGAGATGCGCCTGTACCAAGTCCATAATATACCATAAACAGGATATTGGAGTAATTGGCAGCCAGAGACACCGCAGAAATCGCAGACTGTCCCACATAATTAAGCATAATTACATCTGCGGAGTTAACCGCTGCACTGAGCAGATTCTGGATAATGATCGGAATCGTCAGTTTAAGCATCTGCCGGTAAAAATTATCCTTACCGGCCGATAATGTGTTTATCATATTTACCCCCGTAATAAGTATTTGCCCGATCAGGCAGTTTTATTAGTCTGCTTTCAGCATAATCCTTCCGGCAGAAAAACGCTATCGGTATTTTGACTGATTTCTACGTTATTTTGACTTTTGAGTCCTTAAACAAATCAACTTTGCTTATAATACCTTGCACAAAAGAAGTCGGACTGATATAATTCGTATGTATTTTGAGAGGAATACATACTGTGACTGATAAAAAATATAATGGGAGAAGTTTATGGCGACATTACAGCAATTAGATATGAATATTTTACTGTGGATCCAGGAACATTTAAGGGTGGATGCCCTGACTCCGTTCTGGAGAGCAGTCACCTTCCTCGGAAACGGAGGATGGTTCTGGATCGTATTATGTGTGCTTCTGATCTGTTTTGGGAAAACACGCAAAACAGGAGTGACAGCGGCACTCTCGCTGCTGTCAGGGTTTCTGATCACAAATCTGCTGATAAAAAATGCAGTAGCCCGTCCAAGACCTTTTGATACTTATACACAGATCATTCCGCTGATCACCAGACCGAAAGACTATTCATTTCCATCCGGCCATACCTGCGCTTCCTTTGCCGTTGCACTGGTCTGTCTGCGGATGCTGCCCGGGAAATGGGGGATTTTACCTGTTGTTCTGGCCGGAATGATTGCTTTTTCCAGACTCTATCTGGGCGTACATTATCCGGGGGATGTTCTGGCAGGATTTCTGGTGGCATTGCTCACAAGTACAGTGGCATGCAGGCTGATGCGGAGAACATTTTCACCTCAGAAAAGCTGACCGGTTCAGAAGAAAACTTCCGGGGGAAATACAAAAAAGATATGCAAAAATCAGCAGAAAAATATTCGAATGTAAAGTGTAAAGGATAATCTTGTAATGAACAAAAATGAAATCTATATAAAGAGCGGAACCAATTACAAAGAAATGACAAAGGAACTGCTGGCACAGTGCGGCCTGGCGTCTGTAATTTCAGATAAAAAGATGCAGATTGGTATCAAGCCTAATCTTGTATCACCTTCCGAGGCTTCATGGGGAGCTACCACACATCCGGAAATTGTGGCGGGAATTATTGAGTATCTGCAGGAAAACGGATATGGAAATATTGCCATTCTGGAAGGCTCCTGGGTGGGAGATAAGACCACAGAAGCATACGAAGTGTGCGGATATCGTGAACTAACGGAAAAATATCAGGTGCCTTTTTGGGATATGCAGAAAGACAAGGGGATTGAAAGAGATTGCAGGGGGATGAAACTGAATGTCTGTGAACGTGCGGCAAATATCGATTTTCTGATCAATGTTCCGGTATTGAAAGGCCATTGTCAGACAAAGATCACATGTGCATTGAAAAATATGAAAGGATTGATCCCCAATACAGAGAAGCGTCATTTTCATGCGATGGGACTGCATGAACCGATTGCACATCTGAATGCGGGGCTCCATCAGGATTTTGTCGTGGTTGATAACATTTGCGGGGATCTGGATTTCGAGGATGGCGGAAATCCGGTAGTGATGAACCGTATCTGGGCGGGGACGGATCCGGTACTGATCGATTCTTATGTATGTCAGATCATGCATTATACAACGAAAGATGTACCGTATATTGAACTGGCAGAGAAGCTTGGGGTTGGAAGTACTGATCTGAAAAATTCCCGCATCATATACTGTGAGGAAAATGCCCGCAAAGAACTTCCGAAATCAAGAAAAGTGGTAGAACTTCAGGATGCAGTAGAAGAAGTAGAATCCTGCAGTGCCTGCTATGGTTATCTCATCCCGGCTCTGGAAATGCTTAAAAATGACGGCCTTTTCGAGAAACTGGACACGAAAATCTGCATCGGCCAGGGATACCGCGGAAAAACAGGAAAACTGGGTGTAGGTGCATGCACCTGTAAATTTGAACATAACGTAAAGGGATGTCCTCCAACAGAGAATCAGATTTATGATTTCCTGAAGCAGTATATTCTGGGAGAAAATAAATAATATGATATCAGGGTCCTAGTACATCGTTTTCGAAATAACTATACCACTCACTTGTCTGCGAATCCGATTGCACAGGTCTAAAAGCCTCAGCGTAGCCCGCTACGCCTGCGTTTTTATACCAGCACACTCGAATCCGCATCCTACGCGATTGGTATAGTTATTTACGAAACGATGTACTAGGTTCAAAAAGTCGTTCGTGCCTGCATGATAAGACTTTTGAATCTGGAACCCTGTTTGATTTTACAATGCCATCTTTATCATCTGTATAATTTTATCCTGCTCAAATTTACTGCTGTCAAATGCCAGATGATACTGAGAAATGTCTTTCCATTTCTTATCTGTAAAGTACTCATAATAAGTACGTCGTTCTTTATCCACTTTCTTAACCAGCTTCTGTGCACTCTTTTCTTCCCGTCCCGTGCGCTCGATGACAGTCTGTACACGATACTCAAATGGTGCATGGATAAATACGCTCAGGCATTTATTGTCGAGGATGTGATTGGCGCATCGGCCAACGATCACACAATCTTCTTTCTCAGCAGCATCCAGAATAATCTTTCGCTGAAGGTCGAAGAGCACATCATTCATGGGAACAAAGTGAAAATCGCTGTCCATCTGAAGTTCATGGTCAATGGGAAAACGCCACTGGCTGCCACGTTTCTCATCAACCTTGGCAAGCAGATCAAAAGGAATATTTTCTTTCTGAGCTGCAATATCGATCAGCTCTTTGTCATAAAAAGCAAATCCAAGCTCTTCTGCCAGAGCTTTACCGATCAGGCGGCCATTACTGCCGAGCATCCTGTTTATTGTAATCACGCGTTTACTCATAATCAAACCCTCCTTTATGACATCTCTGTTATTGACCGGTATAGATTCAGGCGAATATTCGAAAATTGTACCTGCTATCTGTAATTAACAGTGATAAGTCTTTTATTTGTGAACATTATAACATTGATACTCGAAAAAATCCAGTAAAATATATAAAAAACTAGATATATTGCGAAAATGTTTGGATACAGTGCACAAAAACGATTCGCAATGAAACGAATGATATATTTAATCCGATAATATTTTGAAGAGTGTTTTTTTGGATAGTTTTATCAATAGACACTTTTGGCTGTCATATGCTAGAATTAGAGTAATATTTACAGCAAGCAGCAAAGCGGATGATATTGTCCGCTTGACTAGTATGACTGCAGAGTCAGAAGACGCCGGTAAAGTAAAAAATTTATTTATGAAATAAAGGATATTTATAGATTTTTTCTTTAAGTTATGATATTATACTATATTGGCTGTCTGACGACAGATCCGAGTCAAATATTACAAGAGATATGAAAAGTATGTAAGAAAGGGATACGATACATAATGCTGAAAATCAAAAGCTATGTAAAGGTAAACAGTCTGGCGGAAGCTTATGAACTGAACCAGAAGAAAACAGCCTGTATTCTTGGGGGAATGGTCTGGATGAAAATGGGCAACAGAGCGATATCCACAGCGATTGATCTTTCCGGACTGGGGCTGGATGCGATTTCGGAGAATGATGACGAATTTGTCATCGGATGTATGACTCCGCTTCATGACCTGGAGACAAATGAAGCTCTGAATACCTACACACATGGAGCTATGAAAGAAAGCCTTTGCCACATTGTAGGCGTACAGTTCAGAAACTGTGCCACTGTGGGAGGAAGCATTTATGGAAGATATGGTTTCTCAGATGTTCTGACCATGTTCCTGGGAATGGATACATGGGTAGAATTATATGATGCAGGCCGTATTCCACTGACTGAATTTGTAAATATGAAGAAGGACAATGACATCCTTGTAAATATCATCGTGCGAAAAGAGCCACTTCTTACCTGTTACTTAAGTCAGAGAAACATAAAAACAGATTTCCCGGTGCTGACCTGTGCAGCTTCTGTGATCGGAAATGAGGCAAGGACTGTGATAGGTGCCAGACCTGCACGTGCCATGATCGTGGAAGATAAGAAGCAGATCCTGAAGAATTTCCGGAACATGACAAAGAAGCAGAAGGAAGAGGCAATCGAAGCCTTTGCAGAATATGCGGCAGAGAACGTTCCTACTGCAGGTAATATGCGAGGATCAAAGGAATACAGAACCCTTCTTGTAAAAGTACTGACAAGAAGAGCCTGGGAAGCAGTAGGAGGGATGAAAAATGAATATTAATTTCTGGCTTAACGGAGTGAACCGTCACGCAGAGATCTCCCCGGATACACTGCTGATCGATTTCTTAAGAGAACAGGGCTGTTTCAGCGTGAAAAGAGGCTGCGAAACTGCGAACTGTGGTCTTTGCACAGTTCTTATGGACGGTCGTCCGGTGCTCTCCTGCAGTACACTTGCAGCCCGCATTGAGGGAAAGAAAATCGTCACACTGGAAGGAATGCAGAGAGAGGCGCAGGAGTTTGGAAGCTTTCTGGCGAATGAAGGTGCGGAACAGTGCGGTTTCTGCAATCCGGGATTTATCATGAATGTATTTGCGATGCTCAACGAGATCAAAGATCCCACAGAGGAGCAGATCAAAGAATATCTTGCGGGAAATCTGTGCAGATGTTCCGGTTTTGTTTCCCAGACAAGGAGTATCCTGAAGTTCCTGAAATATAAGAAAGCACAGGAGGAAGCATAAAGATGAAATATGTAAATCAACCTGTACGTAAAACAGATGCAATGTCACTGGTAACCGGAAAGCCTGTCTATACAGATGATCTGGCACCAAGGGACTGCCTGATCGTGAAGATACTGAGAAGTCCCCACGCTAACGCCTGGGTGGAAGATATTAAAACAGGTACTGCCGAGAAGGTAGCCGGAATTGCATGTATCCTTACCTATAAAGATGTGCCTCAGAAACGTTTTACCCTTGCCGGCCAGACTGCACCGGAGATGAGTCCGGATGACAGACTGATCCTTGACCGTCATGTACGTTTTGTGGGAGATGCAGTTGCCATTGTTGCGGGTGAGACAGAAGAGGCGGTAGATAAAGCATTGAAGAGAATCCGCGTAGATTACCGCGTGGAGGCACCGGTTCTGGATATCCACAAGGCAAAAGATAATCCGATCCTGGTTCATCCGGAGGATGACTGGAAGCTGAAAATCCCTCTTGGCGGAGATAACAAAAGAAATTTATGTGCATCCGCAGTGGAAGAACATGGAAATGTAGATGAGGTTCTGGCAAAATGTAAATATACTGTCGAGCGCACTTATCATACAAGAGCAAACCAGCAGACTATGATGGAGACTTTCCGCACAGCCTGCTATATGGATCATTTCGGCAGACTGATCGTTCTGTCCTCAACACAGATTCCATTCCATGTGCGAAGGATCGTTGGAAGGGCACTGGACATTCCTGCTTCCAAAGTACGTGTGATCAAGCCAAGGATCGGTGGCGGCTTTGGTGCAAAGCAGACCTCTGTCAGTGAGATCTATCCGGCGATCGTGACCTGGAAAACAGGCCGCCCGTCCAAGATGATCTTCTCCAGATACGAGTCCATGATCTGCTCTTCACCGCGCCATGAGATGGAGATCACAGTACGTGCAGGTGCAGATGAGAATGGTATCATCAAGGCAATTGATCTTTATACATTGTCCAACACAGGAGCGTACGGAGAACACAGTTCTACAACAGTAGGACTCAGCGGTCATAAATCAATCGCTCTTTACAGACATACAGAAGCCCACAGGTTTGCTTTTGATGTTGTCTATACAAATGTGCAGGCGGCAGGTGCCTATCGTGGTTATGGTGCAACCCAGGGTATTTTTGCAGTGGAATCTGCAGTAAATGAGCTGGCACATAAGATGGGAATGGATCCCGTTAAGGTAAAAGAAATGAATATGCCTATAGAGGGCGGCCCTCTTCCGGGATATCCGGATGTTCCTTATGCACAGAGCTGTTCCATGGACCGCTGTATGGCGCGCGCCAAAGAGATGATGGACTGGGATTCCAAATATCCATGCAGGGATATGGGAAATGGCAAGGTCCGCGGAGTCGGTGTTGCCATGGCTATGCAGGGTTCTTCCATTGCAGGAGTTGACGTAGGCGGCGCAGATATTAAGCTGAATGAAGATGGTTCTTATACGCTGGCACTTGGATGTACGGACATGGGAACAGGCTGTGATACTGTTATGGCACAGATTGCGGCAGACTGCCTGAATACACCTATGGATAACATCGTAGTATTCAGTGTGGATACGGATATTTCTCCTTATGATTCCGGTTCCTATGCTTCCGCCACGACCTATACCACAGGTGTGGCAGTTATGAAGGCCTGCGAGGAACTGAAGAAAAAAATCTGTAAGCTTGGTGCAGAGATGATGGAAGTAGATGAGAGAAAAGTCGATTTTGACGGTTCCTGTGTATTCTATGATGAGACACTTGAGACAGACGGAAATGCAGCAGGCCATATGACAGATGCAGAAGAGGGCTATAGTGTTGATATGGATGCCATCAGTTCTGAAAATGCCCAGAAGAAAGTTTCACTGAAAGATATTGCATTAAAGAGCACTTTCTTTAATAATATCGAGCTTCAGGTTGTGAAACAGCATTCTTCACCAATCTCACCGCCGCCGTTTATGGTAGGTATGGCAGAAGTAGAGGTGGATACAGAGACAGGCAGTGTGGATGTCCTGGATTATGTGGCGGTTGTTGACTGCGGTACACCGATCAATCCGAATCTTGCACGTGTACAGACTGAGGGCGGTATTGCACAGGGAATTGGCATGGCTCTCTGGGAAGATGTACAATATACAGATAAAGGTAAGATCCGCAACAATTCTTTTATGCAGTATAAGATTCCAACCAGACAGGATATCGGAAATATCCGCGTGGATTTCGAGTGCAGTTACGAAAAGAGCGGCCCTTTTGGTGCCAAATCCATTGGTGAGCTTGTAATTGATACTCCATGTCCGGCACTGGCTGAGGCAATTTATAATGCAACAGGTGTGCGTCTGACAGAGCTTCCGATGACTCCTGAGAAGATTGCCATGGAGATTTTGAAGAATCGCGAATCCACCCGGTCAGGGACAAAGGTGGAAGAATGAGAGAATTATGCCTTGCCTGTGCAGGCTTTGTTCTGGAGTTTATAGTTTTTTATGCAGCGGGCATTGTTCTGGCCCGGATATTGAAAATAAAAGGGGATTGTTCCCTGACTTTCATCCTGGGATATCTGGTTTACTTTGCAGTGTTTGAACTGGTGATCGTACCGATGACACTGAAATGGGTATCCCTGACAGCTGCGGCTTATATATGGACAGGAATCATGGTTTCGGTTATCTGCGCAGCTGTGATCTGTACAATAAAAAAACAACTGAGAATACGTGCCGGACAAACGGAAACATGTAGTGGGATTTTTGGAAGCATTTCTGAAATATGGAAAAATCACTCTGTGATGATTATCCTTGCGGGTGTCGTAGTACTGCTGCAATGTCTGATCGTGATCTTTTACGAGGATACAACAGTAGATGCGGCTTATTATGTAGGAACAGTGAGTACTTCTGTATACACAGATACTCTTGGCAGATATAATCCCTTTAACGGAGCGATCCAGAAGGCATTTCAGGCCAGATATGTTTTTTCCGCATATCCGATGCATAATGCAGTGTGGTGCAGACTTCTGGGGATCCATCCCATTGTGCAGGCAAAGCAGGTAATGTCATGTATGAATGTAGTGACTGCCAATCTGATCATTTATCAGATCGGTAAGAGACTGTTTGACGGAAACAGGAAGAAAGCAGATCTGATGCTTGTCTTTGTCTGTGTTTTACAGCTGTTTTGCGGTACGATTTATTCCTCCGGAACTTTTTTCTTTACCAGAAGCTACGAGGGAAAAGCCATCCTTGCCAACATTGCCATCCCTGCAGTTCTCATGTGTGCCGTCTGGTATCTGCAGGAGAAAAACAGCAGGAATGTCTGGATCATATTGTTTGTCACAGCGGTCAGTGCGCTGACATTTTCCGGTTCTGCTATCATCTTTCCTATCGTGATCGCAGCGGGAATGGCTCCGGCGGCAGTTATGAATAAGAGATTTTCGGGGCTGGTATATTGTGCAGTGTGTATGCTTCCGTCGGCATTATATGCAGCTGTATTTTTTGCATGCAGAATCGGTCTGCTGACGCTGGCTGCATCATAATACAGAAAGGAGAAAAAAATGGCAGGTGTAACAATTCAGGAACTGGGACTGCGCTTTGTTGATGCATGTATGAAGCTGTACTGGGGTTCCTGCTGGTATCCTCTTCTGTTTGCTGTAGGACTGATCTGCACACTGGTCCTGGGGAGAAAAAGAAAGTCCGGGATATTTGTCGGCTATACAGTATTTCTGCTGCTGACAGTATATAATCCGCTGGTTGTAAAATATCTTATCTCAAAGGCTAAGTTTGAGAATGAATATTATCGGTTTATCTGGATTCTTCCTGTGATCCCGGCGGTTGCCTACTATGGAGTCAGACTTGTGACCGCTTTTAGAAAGACCTGGATAAAAGTTCTTATGGCTGCAGCTGTGCTGACAGGTTTTGTGATCCTGGGAAATCCGCTGGACGGGGTAGTGACTGATTTTGCAATGGCAGAGAATATTTATAAGGTGCCCAATGATCTGCGTGCAGTCTGCGATGTGATCCACCAGAACCAGGAGAATGATTTTCCAAGGGTTGTTTTTGACGGCAGTCTTAACAGCATTGTGCGACAGTATGATGCGGGGATCGCCACTGTAATAAGCAGAAATGCAAGTATCTACAGATCAGGCAGTACAGTGGCGGGAAACTATGATGAGAACAGCAGTTTCTATAAAAGACAGAAAGCATTGCTGGATGTGATCGATTATCATATCTATGAAGATAAAGAAGGATTTCAGGCTGCGTTGAAGAAATCAAAGACAGATTTCGTAGTAACACAGATCGGGCTGGTTAACCATGATTTTCTGACAGAGTGTGGCTGCGAACTGATCGCACAGACAGAATCCTGCTACATTTACAGATTTGATCATAGCAATCCTCGTAAATAATGCATTTAAGACAGTTCATCAGAGTGCGAAATTCTGCCAAACTGTTTCAAATGCATTAATCAAGAGGAGTGCTATACAAGAGGATTGCTATAATAGAAATATCATATATATTACAAGAGAAGGAGAAAAGAAATGAAAAGTAACGTAAAAAGATTTTCGCTCTGCCTTTCAGCACTGATGCTGCTGATACTGGCAAGTCCGCTGACTGTACTTGCAGCAGAGGAAGAGGTGACTGCATCTGCGAAATTTTACGGCACATTCTGGTCGTTGGTTCCGCCGCTTGTTGCCATTGCACTGGCACTGATCACCAAAGAAGTATACAGTTCACTGTTTGTAGGAATACTGGTTGGTGCACTGTTTTACTCTAATTTTAATTTCGAAGGAACAATCCTTCATATTTTTGAAGGCGGAATGATCAGCGTTCTGACAGATTCCTATAATATGGGTATCCTGATCTTCCTTGTTATCTTGGGAACCATGGTATGTCTGATGAACAGGGCAGGCGGTTCCGCGGCATTCGGACGCTGGGCCAGTAAGAGGATTAAGAGCAGAGTTGGTGCGGAACTCGCAACCATCATTCTTGGTGTACTGATCTTTATTGACGATTATTTTAACTGCCTGACAGTAGGAAGTGTTATGCGTCCTGTGACAGATAAGCACAATGTGTCCCGTGCAAAGCTGGCGTACCTGATCGATGCCACAGCAGCACCGGTATGTATCATTGCACCGATTTCTTCATGGGCTGCGGCAGTCAGCGGATTTGTAGAAGGAGAGGATGGAATTTCCCTGTTTGTACATGCGATTCCCTATAACTTCTACGCACTGCTCACAATCTTCATGATGGTGGCAATGGTTCTTATGAAAGTAGAATTCGGACCAATGGGTGTTCATGAGACAAATGCTTTAAAAGGCGATATCTACACAACACCTGCACGTCCTTATGCAAACGCGGCTGAAGATGAGAAAAGTAATCCGCGTGGCAAGGTGATCGATCTTCTGATCCCGATTGTAAGCCTTGTAATATGCTGCGTAATCGGTATGATCTATACAGGTGGTTTCTTTAGCGGAACTGATTTTGTAACTGCATTTTCACAGAGTGATGCATCTGTGGGACTGGTGCTTGGAAGCTTCTTCGGACTGGTTATCACGATTGTTTTATATCTGATACGTCGTGTTATGAATTTCAGAGACTGTATGGCGTGTATTCCGGACGGATTCAAGGCAATGGTACCTGCGATCCTGATCCTTACTTTTGCCTGGACATTGAAGGCCATGACAGACAGCCTTGGTGCATCTGTATTTGTATCTGCAATTGTTAAAAGCTCTGCAGGCGGGCTGATGAATTTCCTTCCTGCAATTATCTTTGTGATCGGGGCTGTTATCGCATTTGCGACAGGTACTTCATGGGGAACCTTTGGTATTCTGATCCCGATTGTTGTTAATGTATTCTCAGGAACAAATCATGAACTGATGATCATCTCTATTTCTGCATGTATGGCAGGTGCTGTATGTGGAGATCACTGTTCACCGATTTCCGATACAACCATCATGGCATCAGCAGGTGCACAGTGTGAACATGTAAATCATGTCAGCACACAGCTTCCCTATGCAATGGTTGCAGCAGCAGTATCTTTCCTGACTTATATTATCGCAGGATTTGTACAGACAGCATGGATCGCACTTCCGGCAGGAATCATTCTTATGGCGATCACCCTGGTGATCATCCGATTAAAATTCGACGATCTGAAAATGTAAATAAAATCGGGCAGTCAGCACAATGCATGACTGCCCATAATTTTTGACTTGTAACAAAATAATGCATCTTTTGTAACAAAATAAAAAACTTTACTTTTTTCGGTAATTATGATAATATAGACCTTGTATTAAATAAATTATATAAATCCTTTGAAAATCAGATTTTCAAGATACGCGCCTGTAGCTCAGTGGATAGAGCAGTGGTTTCCGGTACCTATGAAAAATCGACTTAAAGCCTTATAAAACAAGCACTTCTTAAAAAACTTCACCCTTATTTCACCCTTATTAAATCGAAAAAGAGGTAATTAAAAAATGGCAAGAGTAAGAAAAGTAGAGCTTACATCAGAAGAAGTTAAAGCGCAGATTACATCAACAGAAGAACAAATTACTAAGCTTACTGACGAACTTAAGACTCTTAAATTGCAGAAGAAGAATCTTATGAAAGACTTAGCAGTAGCAGAGAAGAAAGAAGCAGCTGCAAAAGAAGCACAATCTATGAAAGATTTTGCCAGATTACTTCGAGAAAAAGGACTTTCTGTAGAAGACGTTCGGAATATGCTTGATAAAGAATCAAAGTAAAAAAATGGGTAGCCAAGTATAATGCTTGACTACCCATAAATTATAGTACATTGTCTTTTGTATATCTGACTTCCAGAGATTCAATATCTGGAAGTAATTTCTCATGATAAATATCATTTCCGCCGGCCTTTTCATAAAGCTTTCCCATCTCTAGGAATGTCTTTAATCCATCCGGTGTGATGTATCCTTGTGCCATAAAGTCTCTATGCATTCTCCAGAGAGAACTTCTAAATGATGCTACAGTACACTCATCTTGATTAGTTATAAAGTTCTGCATCAAAGTTGTAAGATCAGTAAGCTGTGTGCTTAGAGTATTTTGATTTGTTCTCAGATCATCTCTGATATTAATGGACTGGTCATGATAATTATGCTGAGACTGCTCAAAATCAGCAATTTTCTGTTCCATATCAGACAACTTCTTCTCTAAAGCTTTCTTCTGTAGAGATGCTTTTGTTTCGAGACCAAGCGCATCAAGAAGTTTCTCCCATCCAGCTTTTAAAGCTATAGCAAGCATTGCACAAAGAAGTAAAGATATGATCACATTGATCTCACCAAACTCATGGATTTTCTGTATCTGTTCAATACCCATGACGTACCTCCTTATGCCTTAATGATATATTTGGCTGATACATAGCCAACATATTCTTTTTTAGTGATTGATACTTTGTACCATCTGTCACCTTTAGTATCTTTTGTAACTCCGAGGACATTAATAAGATTGTCTTTATTTAACATCGGATACTCTGGAAGTAATGGATGTTCAGTACCGGGTTTTTTGCGAACATTCAATTTACTTGCAGTTACTTTTCCTACAAATGGATATTTTTTTGTAGTTGTTGCAACAGGAGTATTAGGATTTTTAATGTTAGATTTTTCTACATACCCTATATATTTTGCAGCGATACGAACCTGATATCTTGTACCAGATTCACCGATGATATCCACAAGATTACCTGCATTAAGTTTAGGATATGTACTTAGCTTAGAAGCTCCTGTAGCGTCTGAGAATACATCTGTTCCATTAGCTGTACAAGAACCTACCCATGCAGTATAAGATGGCTGTACAGGTGCAGGAGATGTTAAAATAGATGTGACAATAGAATAGTCTGGACGACAAAACTTTGTTCCAGGGAGATTTGAATTATAATAACTCTTAGCATAAACTCCACCACCATTTGGAACAATAGAAGAGCCTCCTGAAGTGTTACCTTCAATAGTATAAAATTTATCTCCTTCGACTTTTGTTACTAATCCAGTATGAGCAAATGTGCCATGACGATAGAAGATTACAATGTCTCCTCGCTGTGGATTTGCATACTTTGTGAAGAGATTTCCAAGAGTAGGACAGTATACATAAGGCCAATGTTTAAGGAGTTTTTTAGCTACATCAAGACCGAATGTTTTCATCATACACCAGCTCACAAATGCAGCGCACCAAGCCTGTGCCTGATACTGAGGATATACATCTCTCCAGTATTTAGTGTAGTTATTGTAACCTGCATTTGCAGTTTTATCATCAAGCTGAGAATTAGATTTCTTCTCTAAATATCCAACCTCATTTTCGGCGCAAGCAATAAGAGCATCAATAGCCTTTTCTTTATTCATAGTATCACTTCCTTGTGTAGTTGTTGGTTTGGGAGAGTTTGTAGAAGTAGTAGAAGATTTAGAATAGTCTTTATAGAATACACTTCGATCGGTTTTTGTTGGAATACCAGGAATGGTTGCCTTACTAGAGTATTGCCATCCAATAACACCAGTAGAAGCAGGAACTCTTAATCTTTCCTGTAATTCACCGGTATCATTATTAGGATATCGAGCAACCCAGCAATCGTACTTTTTCGCACCTTCTGGTAACTGGTTCTGATACCAAGAATAACCACAATAAATACCAAATTTATATCCAGCTTTGACAATAATAGTTCTAAAAGCTTCGATCATTTTCATCATTAAATTGTCAGATAAATTCTCCTGACATTTATCCTCTATATCAAGAAACACATGATAATTCAGTTTTCTTTTATTCAATGTTTTAATAACTACATTTGCTTCATCTTCAATCTGAGCAATAGTAGTAGCATAGCTGTATTTATAGACTCCAACAGGAATCTTATTCTCAATACAGCCTTTATAATTAGGTTCGAATGTGCTATCAACAATATTTCCTTTTTCTGTGATTCTTAGGATAGCGAAGCCCATTCCGTAATTAGCAACAGTTTTCCAGTCGATTTCTCCGTTCCATCTGGAAACATCAATACCTTTGATTTCTGCCATAATATCAAGCCTCCTTTTAGTCAATAAAAAAGAGAGGCTTTTAATCCTCTCTTTCAAGTTCTTTCAACATATTAAGTTCTGATTCAGAAATAATCTCAAGTGCCCATTCATCTGGCACATAGTTTTTCATTCGTTTATTCATATTATTTTTTCTATAATACTTATTCCAGAAATACAGGTTCCCAAGAGCACGAGCTTTATGCATAACACATATATAAGTAGCTTTTGAGTCAGGAGTACCATTCACTTGATAATCATAACCAGAACAATTAGAACATCCTGCAGCTATAGGACAATAGAAACATTCGTCTGTACTCTGTGTCCTTCTATCTATTTTTGCCATACAATTAATTCTACATTTATAACATTCTGTGCATCCTATACCATTATCTACATCACCAATAGAGTACGGCTCTTGCTCTCCATTAAGAGAAGATTCCATGTATCTGATACATGGAAATATGCGACCTTGAGGATCACAAGCAATCATTGAATTACCAACGCCTCCACACCAACTTTGTAAATCATCAGGATCTTTAGGCTGAAAGAAGTCTTCATTATAAAGGGAACAGAAGAAATCACGTTCAAAATCAAAATTCTGTTCCAAGAAATAATCAGATATGCGTTTCATTTGATCGTAAAGAACAGTTGCATGTACAGGTGTCCAACCCTTTTCATATACACAGTTAGCATTAATTTCATCATACCCAAGATCAACCATATGCTTAATAGCATCATATAAGAAGCTGATATTACCTGGAGCAATTGTGATCTTGCTTCCCATATGATTCCCACGTTTCATCCAATCTGACGCAGCATCGACAGCTATGTCATAACTTGGACCACCATCTGGAAAAACTCGACAGGAATCATGTAATTCTTTATTCCCATCAATAGTAACTGAGAAAGATAATCTATTGGCCCACTTACGAAGAAATGCTTGTACTTTTTCGTCTCTGTATAAAACACCATTTGAACAAATAGAGAACATAGTTTTCATGGCCCAAGGATGATCCAACTCTATGAGTTTATCCATAATATAAGTACAGATTTGATCTATAAGCTCTATCTCAAGAAAGGGTTCTCCTCCAATGAAATCTACAACCAATCCAGGAGATTTCTCTGGATTGATATAAGATTTAAAACCTTTTTCACCTGATACAACTAAATCAAAGAATTTCTTAGCTGTTTCAAACGACATTCGATTTTTTCCTTTGTGTCCTTGGTAACAATATAGACACGCAAGGTTGCAATCATCAGTTACTTGAAAAGTGATACTCTGTGTTAATATTCTTTGTCCGTCATCGGTTTTTACCTTCTTAGATGGATAAAGTCTAGCTATCTGGTCCGAATATTGTTCTGTTCTTTTCATGCTATTCCCTCTAATTCTGGAATCTCACAATTACATTTAATAGTAATAGTCATTTCATCAGAATTATTTGGAATAATCCAACTATACTGATGACCTTCGAGGTATTCTGGGATGTATTCCTTTTCCATCTCATTTGCAAGAGCAGCATACTTTCTCTGTAATTCTGCACCACGTTTATTGTAAGACATAAGAGTATCTCCATTGATGAGTTCTAAATCGCTTGGATGTGATTCAATAACTCTCTGTACAATGTCTTTTACGAAGTTTAATTCAAAATTAACTCTTTCAAGCTCTGTAGCTTTTTCTTTATCAACCTTTACGATTATTTTTCTCATATCCTTATATTCCTTTCATTCTTAATTATTTATCAGAAGCTGTTTCCGTTTTTTCTTTAGTTTCTTCTTTAGTTTTTTCTGTTGTTGTTCCAGTGGTCTCAGTAGGAGCTATGGTTTTATCTGTAGCTAATGAGATATTAATAACACTTCTTTCATTGGAGATTTCTTCTGAAATACTTTCAATTTTCATTCCAGTATAATCTTTCTGGGTATTCCCATAAATAATTTTAAAACCTGTTCTATTGTCATCAGTAATCATATCCTTAATAGTGTTTAAAGATTTATCAGAATTGAAGATAGAAATAGTAGCTACAATATTTTTGTTCATATCATTTCCTAACCCATCTTTATATCCTTCATATGAATATGTATCGTTAGCACGAGTAATAACTAATTCTTGTCCGTCTTTAAAAATAAGTTTCATAACAATTCCTCCTCGTAATTTAAATATGGACCAAAGTGTTATACTTTGATCCATGAACCGTTTTGTTTTACAAATATTTTTCCTGATTTACGGGTGATTCGACAGAAACCATTTCCGGTATGCCCTGTTTCATTTGTTCCATCAGGTGATTTAAATGATTGATTTCCTGCTATAGTTTGCGCATTGGTAAGGTAGTAAGAAGAATTTACATAATTACCACTTGGATAATTAGCAGCAGTAGCTGAAGTGTAAACATATCCTGAACCTCCGCCATTATAGCCTTGGTAGTTAGTGCTGTCACTATAATCAGAACATGCACCACCGCCATACCATCCACCTCCACCACCGCCGGAACCATAATTATAATTAGTTCCAGAAGTTGTTGCAGAACCACCTTGACCAAACGAACCATTTGTACCTGCAGCAGTTTGTGTAGCTCAGAAGCAGAAGAACCACCAGTAGTTCCACCGCCATATTTTGTTGTAAGCGAATTTTCTGATGATGAACCTCCACCGCCACCAGCGACAATAACTCTAGCATAAAGATCATTTTTTCCTATACGAACATCGGTTGCACCGCCGCCACCTTGTCCATAACTACTATAATTATAAGTTCTTGAACAACCTTTTCCTCCTCCGTTAAATCCACCAGGTGTTTCACCTGTTGAAGTTGTAGCTTCTGGTTGTCCACCAACATAAATATATAAATCCGTAGAATTTTTAGTTAGAGTTATGGTTCCGACAGAATACCCTCCAGCGCCACCATAATAACTACTATATGAACCGCCTTGAGCACCCCAACACTCTATAATATATTGTCCTCTTGGAAGTGATATAGCTTGAGCTGTTCCTGTATAAGCAAAATCCATTACAGCATTAGCGCCAGCATCATAAATTTTATTGTTCATCCTTACAAATACTGGAGCTGCTTTTTTTATTTCATTGTTCATTTTACAATGTAGAGTTTTCTTTTTAACATAACAGGTGATCCTACAATAGCCATTATCAGAATGACCTGTTTCTGTAGAGCCAGAAGGAGATTTAAAAGATTCATTGCCAGATAAATTAGAAGCATCAGAAAGATAGTAAGATGAATTTAGAAGACAGCCTTGAGGATAGTTAGAAGCAGAAGAGGAAGTATAAACGTAACCTGAACCACCTCCGCCACCGCCATCATCATCTCCAGAACCATCAGGATAAGTACCTTGTCCACCGTACCATCCTCCGCCACCGGCTCCACCGTAACCTGAAGCGTAATAACATCCAAAACCACCGAAACCAAAACCAGCAGCACAATTAGAAGAAGAGTTTGTGGTGCCTTGTGAATTAATAGCACTTAAAGATGAATATGAAGCAGTTTGAGATCCACCATATCCATATGAACCACATCCAAAATTTCCCCTAGTACCAGATACACCACCTGCATACCCACCACTATAATTAGGACTACCATCAGAACCACCGCCACCTGCAACGATAACACGGGCATATAAAGAAGCACTTCCAATACGAATATCAGTAGCGCCACCACCACCTTTATAATTGTATCTATATCCACCACCATTGAAACCTCCGGGATAGATTGAATTTGATGCTGATGTAACAGAATTTCCAGATCCACCGACATATATGTATATAGTAGTTTTTTGAGTCAATGTTAAAGTCCCTGTAGAATAGCCACCTTTTCCACCATAACTAGAATTAGAACGATAACCTCCCTGTGCTCCCCAGCATTCAAGAACATATTTTCCAGGCTCAAGGGTTACAGATTGAGCTTTACCTGTATAAGCAAAATTCAATACACTCTTCTCTGAGTTTCCACCATACACAGAAGATACAGAACAAACAGCAGTACAATTGTTATCACATGAAGCTTCACAAGAAAAGCCGCATGAATTATCACAAGAACCACCACATCCACCTGTACAGGTTCCTTTGCACCCGCCAGTGCAGTCATTGGCGCAAGTGGTAGTGCAAGTAGTATTACAAGTGCCAGAACAACCACCAGAACAGGTAGAATCACAACCATAACAACCAGTATAACAACCGGAATCACAATTTCCTGAGCAATTACTTGAGCAAGATCCACCACAACTGGTGCAGTCGTTGGCACAAGAAGCAGTGCAAGTATGTTCGCAATCATAAGCACAAGTAGCAGTACATGCAGCATTGCAATCATTAGAGCACCTTTGAGCACAGGCGCTTGTACAGTCTCCATCACAGTTGTTCCCACAGCCAGTGCATCCGGTTACACAAGCATTTGTACAAGCTCCGGTACAGTCATTAGCACATTTGGCAGTACAGTCAGAACAAGTACTTCCTGAACCTCCCTTACAAGTTCCATCACAATATCCAGAACATCCACCAGTACAGTTAGTAGAGCAAGAACCACCACAAGAACCACCACATCCACCAGATGATGAATGAGTGCAGTCAGTAGAACAAGAAGTTCCACATCCATACTACAAGCCATAAGCCTCACCTTCCTTTCAGTCTTTTATTCATAAGTAATCCAAATATCTCCATTTTTTCCGTCACTAGCTGCAGGTTCCGTTGTTGAAAGATGAATACCTATTTCAGCTAACGACCAACTTACGTTTCCAGATCCATTTACAGATTTACTTGTATTTCCTACAGTAACGGTTCTTGTTGTTCCCCAATTAGCAGTAGTAATATTAGCTGTACCATCAAAATTCGTACCATTAATAGTTCGTGCGGTTTTTAGTTTTTTAGCAGAGCCGCCACTACCTGTTCCGTGAAATATAATCGGCATAGTTAAGCCCTCCTTTTATAAATCTATGTGTTTCCAACCAGAGTTCGTTTTTACGTATAATCCATATTGTGTTGGGTTCAAATTTGTAATTCTGCAGAATCCACTGCCTGTGTGACCAGTTTCTGCTGATCCTGTAGGAGAAGTAAAAGAAGTGTTTCCTGCGATAGTCTGAGCATTTGTGAGATAATGAGTAGAATTTAGTAGACATCCGTTAGGGTAATTTTTAGCTGTAGAAGAGGTATAAACATATCCTGAGCCTCCTCCACCCCAACGTCCATCAGAGTCAGAATCACTGTCATAGGCTCCACCACCGCCATACCAGCCGCCTCCGCCACCACCACAAGAGTAGCCTGAAGCATTTCCGCCTTGACCAAAAGTAGCCTGAGTGCTCGTGCTCCATGTTTTGCCACCTGCAGTTTGTGAGGCACTACCACCACATCTATTTTGACCTATAGTATAAGAACCAGTGGTATCATTGTAATATCCATCTCCACCATATTCTCCACCGCCACAACCACAAGGATTAGCATTGGCACTTGTTACACCAGCTCCGCCGCCACCTCCGGCTACGATAACTCTTGAATATAGAGAATTTTGACCTATACGAACATCTGTAGCTCCTCCACCACCTCTACCAGAAGAAATACCAGTTCCTCCACCATTGAATCCTGCAGCAGTAGAAGAGGAAGATCCAGCCCCACCAACAGATATATAAACAGTAGTTGCTTCAGTAAGAGTAATAGTACCCTTGGAATAACCACCGTATCCGCCTATGTAACTACTGTAAGTTCCTCCTTGGCCACCCCAGCATTCTATTGTATACGTACCTGGTTTTAGAGTTTTAGATTGTACTGAACCTGTATAATTAAAATCCATTATGTTGTTCTTAGCATGAGTAAGATATATTACATCTGATAATTTAGTGATTTTTACATGTCCATTACCAGAATGACCAGTTTCTGTAGAACCAGAAGGAGCAGGGAACGATTGATCTCCGGCAATAGTTTGAGCATTAGAAAGATAATAAGAAGAGTTAAGTAAACAACCATTTGGATAATTTGAAGCAGTGACAGAAGTGTAGACATAACCTGATCCACCACTAGAACCGCCCGTATATCCGGCTCCGCCACCTCCATACCAGCCGCCTCCACCGCCAGCGGCACCTTTAATTGTCCATCCTGTTCCAGAACCGCCGCCTGCAACAATTACTCTTGCATATAATGAATCAGTTCCGATCCTTATATCCGATCCACCGCCACCAGAACCTCCGGAACCACAAGTATAATTTGACCCACCGCCGTTAAATCCACCATTAACAGTAGAATAGCTACCGGTATTTGATTTAGTTTGTCCTTTTCCACCAGAATATATATATACTTTTTGTGTTTTACTTAATGTAATGGTGCCAACACTATATCCACCAAGACCACCAACTGCATTTATATTAGAATTACCATTAGATGATCCATTCCCACCTTGAGCGCCCCAGCATTCAAGTTTATATGTACCAGGAGCCAATGTAGCAGTTTGAACCGAACCAGTATAATCAAAATTCATAACAGAACCATTATAATTAGCAGATCCAACGCCGTATATTTTGTTATTATTTAATTTGAAATAAAATGCAGTAGCCTTTTTCATTGAATTGTTTATTCTGGTATATAGTGCCGTATTCTTGCATTCAATAACAGTAATTCGACAATACCCGTTACCAGAGTGCCCTGTCTCAGATGAACCTGTGGGAGATGTAAAAGAAGTGTTACCTGCTATGGTTTTAGCAGCAGATAAGTAATAAGAAGAGTTTAATAAACAACCTGACGGGTAATTAGAGGCTGTAGCAGAAGTATAAACGTAACCAGATCCTCCAGGAGAGCCAGATGTGTCACTTCCACTGCTACCGGTAGCTGGAGTTGTTTGACCACCGGCTGGATAAGCACCATACCATCCACCGCCACCACCTCCACCATCATAGGAAGTATGACCGCCGATTCCAAAATATCCACTTGGAGCAGTTTGACTACCAGGTGTTCCAGAACCTGAAGTTCCGCCAATTTCACCGCCACCATATCCGCCAGTTTCGTTGTCTTCACCGCCACCTCCGCCACCTCCAGCTACGATAACACGAGCATACAATGAATCGGTACCAATACGGATATCGGATGATCCACCGCCACCACCAGCACCTTCGCTTGTGCTGGAAGCCCAAGATGAACCACCATTAGGAAATCCACCATCTGCTTTACCGTTGCCACTTATGCTACCAACTCCACCAGTATAAATATATATAAGTGTTTTTTGGTTTAGTGTAATAGTTCCAGCGGAGTATCCACCTTTTCCGCCCATACCAACCTCTATTCCTGAATTAGAAGAACTGTATCCTCCTTGAGCACCCCAACACTCCAACTTATATGTACCTTTAGGAAGTGTTACAGTTTGGACAGTACCAGTATAATCAAAGTTTAAAATATCACCAGTTTTAATATTACTCATCGCCATACACCACCCACATATCACCAGGTTTACCATCAGTTGTCTTAGGTTCTTCAGTAGAGAATGTCACATTTCTCAACTGAGATTTCATAATATCTGACTGATAAGCAGTTACAGCTCCATTAACGACCGGTTTATTCTTCAATCCATTGTAATCAGTTGTACCCGGATCACCTTTATCTCCATAAACACCTATAACGGTTGCATCTGTATACAAATGATTATTGTTTGTCAAAACAAATTCATGATAACACCACAAATATTTATTTGTAGATGTCATAACTTGAGCGGAAGTCGCCCATCCAGTAGTTGATCTGGTCACTCCCTGCGATTTAGGACTTGCAAGATAATGAGGGATAACACTTGAAATTCCAACTCCCTGATCACCTTTAGGTAATGTAAAATTCAATATAGCATCTGTATCAGTACCAGAATTAGTTACCGCAGCCGAAGTACCTGTTTTAGCAGTACCAATTTTAATAGTTGCATTCTTACCAACTCCGGCAAGACATTGTTCACCTTTATAAATTGCCATGTTATCGCCTCCTTTTATAAATCATTTCTTATAACAATAGTAATGGGAATATCTACAGTTGGTTTCTCGGTTGCTTTTATAGTAATTTGATTTGTAGTCTGTCCTCCGTCAGCTAACATTGCATTTTGATAAGCTTCAATAGCAGCAGATGAAGCATTAGAAGCATAATCTATTTCTACAATATTTGAAGAAGTTACTCCAGATACGGATAATACATAACTATATGGAGCAGAAGATCCAGTCCATTTACTTGCTGTGAGAGTAGTATTAACAAGTGTACTTTTCTTCGCATATGTTTTTTCTGATTTAGTACTTGAAAACGCACTGTTGGCTGTTACAGATGAGTCGTTAATAACATTTGCAGAATCATATTCATCAATAACATTGTAATAGGTATTTGCATTTAAAGTTCCAGCTTTCTTTTTTGCAAGATAGTTAGCTTTTGTAATTTCAACAGGAACATTAAGTCCCATCTGAGATAAGGTAATATCAGCAGTACCATCAAAAGATACGTTACCAATTTTTCTAGGTGTGGATAATTTAATTGCTGATGTAGCAGCACCGCCAGCAGAAGAGGATCCTGCATAGTTATGAGTATGAGATGATGGTGCGAATGTAGATGGCTTACCTGTAACATTACCCCAAGCAACAGAATTTGCACTGCCAGCACTATTCGCATAAGATGCAGTACCGCTATCAGTACCAGAAACGATACTACTATATGCTTGTTTATGAAGTGCGGTACCAGCAGCTGCAATAGTAGCATAACACTCGGTAGATGTTTTTGCATCTGTTGCAGAGGTTCCACTTACTTCTGAAGAATTGACCAGCACCCAAGTTCTGCTAATACCACCACGCGCACCACTTGCAAGTGTACGGAAACAAGTTCCAGCATACGATCCTCCTGTTTTAAAGAAGGCATCTGCGTAAGTCTTTCCAAAAACATTGTAAATTCCGACTTGTACGCTATCCGCACTTAAGCCACAACGAACCAGCCATTTTACTTCAACTGTCGATGCTAAGCTGCTGTTATTCGTACGTAATACAATTCGTACAATACCGAAGCCACCACCACTATAATCCTGTGAGATAAAGAATGTGGTTGATTTATCTGAATAGCTTGCAGCAATAGTATCCAGTTTTGCGAATCGATGGAATGGATAATTGTTTTTGTCGCCTACACTCGCAGACGAACTATAAAATCCGATATTTGCAGAGGAGTTACCACTACCATCATAGTTAAAACTTAGCGTGATGTCAGTTCCACCAGATACGGTTCTAGCAGTTGCTAGTTTATTTGCGGAGTTTGCAGCACCACCAGAACTAGAACTTCCTGCATAATTGTGCGTATGAGAGGTAGGAGATTTCCCGTTAAGAGCAGAAGTAATAGCATTTTGAGTCATGGTACCATCTGTAGCCGACCCAGTTTCAGTATAAAGCTTAGTTATTCCTAAGTAACTTGATGTACCTACAGAATATGTCGTATTTGTAGGGATTACCCATGCACCATCTGCACGAAGAAACTTTAATTGTTCTCCTATATTAGGTGCAGGAACAAGACCAGCACTTCCGGCAGAAGAAGAAGTAGCACCCTTCATGTTTCCATAAGTATGATCGGTAAATAATGCATCTGCAGGCACTGACTTACCAAGTGTATATGAACAAGCTACTGGCTTACCACCTGAGAAATATACTGGCTGAGTTGATGATCCAGCATTAGAAGTAAGAGCAGCGGCAGATGATGCGCTACCTGCAGAAGTAGCATATTTTACACTTTTTGTGGCGTCGGCAGTATTGTCAACGTTGCCTAATCCGACTTCGCTTTTAGTATGCGTATGTGAAGACGGAGCTTTCCCGTCAACTAACTCTTTTAATATTTTACCCTGTGCAGCAGATAGAGACTCAGTTGTAGAGCTGCTTATTAGATTATCCTGAATACCTCGCCAAGTGTCACTTGAAGGAGGCGTATAGCCAAGAGCGCCTGTTACATCGCCTTTTGTAAGTTCAGCTTTTGCATAAGATAGTTCAGACCATTTATGTGTTCCATCTCCCACTTTATGTTTACCGAATTTATCACTTGTAATTGCTATTTCTCCACTTAAAAGAACAGGATTATTTTTATTCCAATTAGCTTCCGTATCATATTTATGTTTGATTCGTATATTGAGATTTTGTTCTCCCATTGTGCACCTCCCTTTTTTAATTTTTATTTAAATAGATATAATCTATAATTTTCATATTTAGTAAAGCAGCCCCATAAAAGAGGCCACTTTCATTTAAACAGATGTCCCACAATTTAAAATAAGAGTATTGGCTCCATTAGTTAAATAATCAGTATTTAAACTTTTAACACTAAGAGCAACATTTCCTCCACCGTTAAATGCTACAGCATCAGCAACGGCACCTCCAGTAAGAGAGAAATTTCTTGATGCTGCAAGTTTTGTTGCAGAAGCA
>ERZ791852.491-NODE-491-length-30033-cov-18.107912_pt1 | contig 30033 bp, 30 predicted proteins | sample MGYA00510287_ERZ791852 | MGnify/ENA primary metagenome ERZ791852 (study PRJEB30046, sample SAMN00715257) | human gut metagenome | study: EMG produced TPA metagenomics assembly of the A metagenome-wide association study of gut microbiota in type 2... | reverse complement strand
TAAGAGAAAAATATATAATGGACCAGAAAGCAACAGAAGATGCAGGGTATTATAAAGGAATTAAAGAAGGAGAGATTAAACGGAAAAAAAGAAGAGAAAGAAAATGTAGCGAAAAAATTATTACAGCAAAAAATAGATATTAATGTGATAATTCATGCAACAGGGCTAACGAAAGAAGAAATAGAGAAGTTATAAAAATATAAAATTGTTTGAAATATAAAAAATATTATATATCTGAAAAAATATAAATTTTCTAATATATAATATTTTTATTTTTTGAATTTAAAAAAAGAATAAATAATTAATTTATTTATCTTAAAAAAACATTACTTCAAGTTAATCAAAAAAATAAAAAAATAATGCAACCAAATAAAAAAATGTGCTAATATACAAATGAAAGATATCTTTGAAAAGGAGTTTAGATCTAAATTGAAAGTTGAAAACGAAAAAATATACACTTATATCGAAAATAACAAATTACAGATGGAAAAAATAATGGAAACATACAACAATTATATTAGTACAATTATAAGAAATTCACATATAAACTTATCAAACGAAGACGTTGAAGAAGTAATATTAGATGTATTTTTAACATTATGGAAAAATCAAAACAAATTAGATATTAACAAAAGCATGTCTGCATATATAAGTGGAATAACAAAAAATTTAATTAAATATAAATATAGACAATGTAAAATAACCCAAAATATTGAAGAATATGAAGAAAAATTAATAGATAATTCAAACATAGAAATAATACTATTACAAAATGAAAAACAAAAAATTATATCAGAAGAATTAGAAAAAATAAAACAAGAAGACAAAGAAATATTTATAGAATATTACTATGATGACAAAAATATAAAAGAAATTTCGAAGAAATTTAACATGACTGAATCAAAAGTTAAATCAAAACTATTCAGAGTAAGAAAAAGACTAAATAAAATTTTAAAGAAAAGGGGGGGTATAGTTCTAATGAACAATAAAGAATTATTTAACAAATTTAAAAAGCAAGTTGCAATATACAATTTTGAACAAGAAAAACAAAGAACAGATATATATCCTCTAGAAAAAAACACGAAAGAATGGGGAAAATATATTATGAAAAAAAGAATATTACAGACACTTGCAATGTTAGTTATTATTTGTACATTTGGAATGACTGTATATGCACAAGTTACAGGAAATTTAAACTTCAAAAATATGGGACTATTAAAAGCAAGTGAAAATTTTGAAAACAAAAAAATTGATGTAAACAAAACAATTGAAAACGATTACGTAAAAATTTCAATAGATGATATTGCAAGAGATAGTGCATATTTAATTATAGAATATAGAATGGTTCTAAAAGAAAAAGCAATTAAAAAAATGGAAAATGTAGAATATAACAAAATGAGGGGATATAATATAGGAATTTCAAGTAGAGTATGGATAAATGAAAAAAAATCAGAAAGGTCAAATTCTACTGTTGAGAAAATCTCAGATAAAGAATATAAATGTTCTGATGTAATTAATTTAATGAATTTTGATGAAGATACAATACACTTAAAATTATGGCTTAATGAATTTTATATTGGAAATAAAAGTGCGGTAAAAATTAATAAAATGTTAGAGATGGATATAACAATGAATAAGAATGAAAATCAACAAACAATTACACAAGAACAAAAGATAGATAATAATACAAAAATTGTATTAGACAAAATAGAAAATTCAAGTTTTGAAACATATATCAGATTAAAAAGAATAACAGAAAACATAACATGGAAAGAATATAATGAAAATATCGAATATTATAGATTCAAAGTAGCAAGTGATGATAATGATACCTTGACAAGCAAGTGCTACGATATAAGCAAAAAAATTTATAAAGACAACAATCTAATTGAAGATTATTCAGAACTTAAAAATAGTAATATTATTAAAGCAGAAGAGGTATATGCAGTTATTTTAGGAAAACAAACAGATTTAAAAAAATTAAAAGTAATGCAAACCAAAAGTACATTTTTTAGTGATAGAACAAATGAAGAAAAAGAAGCGTATTATAAGGCTAAATGGTATCCATTAAAAGAGGGCGAAGAACAATATATTGCAACGAATAATAATGGAGGAACATTTACAATTAATAAAATAACTATTGATGATGAAAATATAGTTTTCTACTTTGATAAAAAAGGAATATTTGGAGAAACATCATATATTGATTTAAGAGTTAATAATGGTACAATGAATTATATTTGTCCAACAAAAATTGAAGAAAAAAGTTTGACAAGTGATGAAAATAAAATTATATTCAGTAGAGATTCATTTGGCGCAGGGTTAAATATAAGAGATGGAATGCTAGATGATTTAAGCAAAGTAGAATTTACAATGCTGTATGGAGATGTTGATAAAATAATAGGAGACCCTTTAATAATAGATGTTCCGGAACAGTCGAATGAAAAAGTAAAAATTCAAAACATAAAAATAAATGATACTATTTCTGAAGAATATGCTTATAATTATGAATTAGTTAGCCCTACATATGATGAAAATTTAAAAGAAACTGATGATGTTGAATATCAGAAGAAGGAAGGGTATTGTGAAATTGATTCTTATGAAGATAAAGTGTTGAATAAGAATAACAATTTATTTATAAATGGAAATAGTTATTATTTGAAATCTAGTGAAAACGTAAATGATATAAAAGAGGAAATAGAAAGTTACTTCATGAAAGAGGATGTAAAATATGAATTAAAAAAATTACAAAGTGGTGAATTAAAAATAAAATAAAATTATAATATCAAAAGTATTAAAAACAGATAATTGCAATTGATAATTATCTGTTTTTATGATATAAAGAATATAAGATTAATGGATTTGTGAAGATATGATTGAAATGAAATATAAATTCGACAACAGATTAATTTTTTATATAAATAATTAGTATGAATGGAGGATCATATGAAAAAACGGAGTTAAAAATATAATAATTGTGGTAATAATTATATTATTTATTATTGAAATAATTTAAATTTATTGGAGTATTATTAATTATACTAATAATTGTATATGTTATAAGAAAAATAAATAATGTAGAAAATTCAAAAAATAATTTGAAAGGAAAGAAAAAATGGGAATAATATTTATAATATTAATTATAGTATTGTTAGAATTAATTCAAATATTAAATTCAAGATTCAAAATCAGAAAGTATATATTACCAACGTTATTTTTCTTAAATTCAATTAATATTATACTTGGAATGTTGGTGTTTGAAAAATATGATGCTTCAAATAATAAAATAGATAGTATCACATCAATATGTAACATTTTATACTTTATTTTATTAAATATACCTACAGTTATATTTATAATCACAAATTATATTGTTGATAAAAAACAATGTGCAGATGAAAATTTTTTTAAAAGAATAAAAAAATTTGCTCTAACAATATTTATAATACTTTTAATAGTAATATTATATTTGCTTTATAATTTATTTGGATATAATAGTGTCAATTTAAAGGATATAGATTCTAATGAAAAAGAGAAAATATTGGAAGTAATAGGGGTAAATAACATAAAGGATGAACTGGAATTAGAAAAAATAGAAACACCAAAAACTTATAAAGATATTTATTATGTACTTTATTTTTCAATGAATTTGGATGCTAATAAAGATGAACTAAATAATAATGAAAAAGTAGAATATAAAGTAATAAAAGAAAAGGACAATCTTATAAAATATTGTTGCACTATTTCAGACCATGGAAAAAGCATTATGGTATTAGAACAGATAATAGACAAATATAACAAATAGATAAAAAAAGTGAAAATATAAAAATATAAATAACTGTTTAATTTTTTAAAGTGCAAAAATTGCACTTTAAAACTGATTAATTAGGAAGGTAGTAAAGAAATAAATATGAAAATTGGAATAATAACAGATATTCATAGTAACATAAGAGCCTTGAATGCAGTATTAGAAGAATTTGAAAAAATTGGATTAGACAAAATAATATGTTGCGGAGATATAATAGGAATAGGACCAAAGCCAGAGGCAGTAGTTCAAAAACTAATAGAACAAAAAAACAAATTAATATCTGTACAAGGAAACCATGAACAATATCTTATTAAGGGATTACCAGAGATAGTACATAATGACAAAAGAAGAATGAGCGATGATGAAATAAAAAATCATAAATGGAATCAAAATCAATTGAGTTATGAATCAAAAGAATTTATAAAAAACTTAAGTGTATCAAATATGTTACAATTAGATAATAAGAAAGTGCATATAGTACATTATCCAATTGAAAAAGATTTGAAATATAAAAAAATTATAAAAAGGCCAAACATGAAAGAACAAGAGGAAATGTTTAAAGATATTAATGCAGATATATTTTTTTATGGTCATACACATATATCATGTGCTAACAATATAGAAAATAAATGGTATATAAATTGTGGCTCTTTAGGGTGTCCTATGAATAGCAATAATGCAAATGCAGGATTATTAACTATTGAAAACAACAAAATAGATTATAAACAATTAGAAATTAAATATGAAGTAGACAAGGTAATAGAAGAAATAGAAAAAATTAAATATCCATTTTATAAAAAAATACTAGAAATATTTTATGGGAAGTTGTAAAGGAGATTCACAAAAATGAAAATATATAATTTGAAGGATAAATTATAATATTTAGACGAAGTCACAAAACTAGAATATGAAGAATGGACAGACAATAAAGAAGAAAACAAAAAATAAAGAATTGAAAGAAAATAGGGGAGATTAAAAAGGTGAAAAAGAAATTAATAATAACTTTAACTATAATTGTTATAATCTTAATAATTATAATGTGTATAATAATTAATAATAAAAAATCTAATGAAAATAATGAAAAAACTGATAGCACTGTAATATATGATAAAGATGGAAAAATTATATACGATATTTCAAGAAAAAATGAAATCACAGATGTTATTAAAGATACAGTTATTCAAGGGATAGTGGAACTAAATCATAATGGATATATTTATATATTTAATGGACAACATTTTGGAGAATTTGGATTAGAAATGGAAGAATATACAAGAGCAATTTTTAAAGATAATAATCAGACCTGTATAGATTATTTGACATTACAAAAATACGATACAAATTATATACAAGAAGGAGACATACTAATTTGTAGTGGAGATTTAAGTAAAAAAGGTTATAGTATGGGAGACAATGATTTTGATACTAAAGATAATGCTATTATTGTTTTAAAATCAAATGTCTATAATCAAATGAAAAAAGATGCGTTAATTGGAAAAAGAACATATTCTTCAATTGTAACTGTTGGTGATGAGTATGTTGAGTCAGGATATGTGTATTTAAAATATAGTTTAGAAGATGATACTCATTCAGATACAGGTTATAATTTTCCATTTGCAGTAAAAGCGTATATTGAAGATGACACTAAAGTTATTGGAGATTTGAAAAAAGGTAAAAGAGTAAAAGTTACATATAAAGATGAAAATGCTGATTTTGATAACATGAAATTGCAATCAATAGAAGTTATAGAAAATTAATATTTATTTGTCAATAAGTAATAAGTTTTGGAGGAGAAATAATGGAAAAAATAAAAAAATATATTCCCCAAATTATATTGTTAGATACTATACTTTATATGCTAATAATTGTTACATTATATTTTATTTTATCTTCATTTAAATTAATGTTTAGAGAATGGATATATATAGTATCTGCTGTAATAATTATAGGTGGTTTTGTTGCTGGTATAATACAATTACTCTTAAAAATAAAGAAAAAAATTTTAAGGAATGTTTTAATAGGAATAGTTATTATTTTATTATTACTATCAACTCCAGCAATTTTCTTTTTAGGAGCATTTAGTTATATGCCTGAACATATTGTCAGAAAAGATGGAAAGAATTATGTAGCATATGTAAATGGATTTTTAAGAACATATGTGTCTTATTATGATTATAAAAACATATTTGTAGTTGGAAATCAAAAAAGAATAGAAGAAGACTATGGCAAAGGTGGATTTGATCCAATAGAAAATAAATTTGGAAACAAATATGATGTTGAAATGACCACATATTATGACAAAGATGGAAATGTTGTTAGTAGAGAAAATACAAAATCAGATAATCAAATACAAGGAACAACAGAAATTAATAATATTCCTGAAAATATTACTAATAACATAGAAGAAAAAAATTATAATGGAATTATAACTAATATAGATTCTAATAGGATTGTTTTTGAAAATAAGTCAAGAAATAAAAAATATTCTATTGATGTAAATAGTTCTTTGAATTTTATAAATGGAAGAACAAATGAAAAAGTATATTATGATGATATGAAAATTGGATATTACATAGATACATATACATATAAAAAATCAAAGGCAATTAGTATATTAAGTAATATAAAGGGAGAAGAGTTAAGAAAAGAATTGATTAAAAACTTAACATTAGAAGATTCGCCTTATTTAACAGTTTCTCCAATAGGTACGAATATAGAAATAATAAATAGTAATAAAGCAATATTAACTATAACTTTTGAAGATTTAATACCTGATTATAATGTAGATGGTGGAAAATTTGAAATGAAAGTAGAAATAAATTCTAATACAGTAATAGAGCGTAAAGGTAGAAGGAATAAGATAGAACAATTAAAAGATGCAGATTTAAATATTATAAAAATAAGACTTGACAAAAATACTATTAATAACGAAATACCTATTGCTACATATTTTATGTCTAGTGATGGAAATTAAATATATAAATTATAGAAAAATATAATTTAAAATACTGTAAAAATTTGGGGACAGAGAGTTGGTTGATAATTATCTGCTTTTATGATATAAAAAAACAAATAGTAATTTGTCTATGTCTATAAATTAATAAATTTTGAAAAATATGTTACTGTACAGAAGATGACAGAAAATTCTGATGACTAAAGGAGAAAAGGAGATAATATAATGGAGATTGTTACTCAAGATAACATAAATTCAATATTATTAGCTGGTGAAAATATCAAAGTTGAGTTCAAAGCTAATGTGAAAAGTGCAAGGAATACTTTGCCTAAAATTGTTAGTGCATTTGCTAATACTGAGGGCGGAGTCATAATTTTTGGCTATGACGAAAGAGATCGAACAGTAATTGGTACTTCTACCAATGATTTTGAGATAGTAAAGAAAGTTATTTTAGCAAGTAAACTTGAAGAAGTTTGTAGTGCTTATATTGTTCAGTATGAGGAAAAAGAGCTAATTATCACTCAAGTTGAAAAATCAAAGTCAACAGTTATTGCAGGTGGAGGAGCCTATATAAGAAATGGGGATGCAAGTATTTGTGCTCTGGAAAGCAAGGATGTGGTAACTCGAATTACCTCTACAATTAAAATTTCTGAGTCTATGACTTCAATAGAAACTCTTGAACGATTAGAAAACAAAATAGGACAGATATACGACGAAATGCGACGTTCTCAACAAGCACATGAAAAAGAACTAAAGGAGCAAAAAGAAGAACACGAAAAAGAAATAATCGATTCAAAAAGAAGTAATTGTTTTTTTTGTATATTAAGTGCCGTTATAGGTTGGGCATTAGGAAAATTTTTATAATAAATTACAATATATAGAGGAGATTGAATGATGGTAAATATTCTAATTCATGGACTTGGACAAAATGAAACAAGTTGGAATGAAGTAAAAAATCAATTAAATAATAGTGAGATAAATGTTGAAACACCTAATTTATTTTCTATCGTAAAAAATTATCAAGTAAATTATGAAAATATGTATAAAACATTTGCCGATTATTGTAATAGTTTTAATGAAAAAATAAATTTAGTAGGGCTTTCTCTAGGTGGAATACTTGCTATTGATTACATAGCAGAATTCCCAGAGAAAGTAAATTCAATAATACTAATAGGGACACCCTACGAAATACCAAAGACTATATTTACTATACAAAACATTATTTATAAGTTTATGCCTAAAAGAATATTTGAAAAAATAGGTTGCCCTAAAAAAGATATGATTAGATTATTAAAATCAATGAGTGAATTATCTATTCCAGACAAAGCACCAAATATAAAATGCAATACACTAATTATATGTGGAGAAAAGGAAAAAGATAATATAAATATGAAAAGTGCAAAACAGTTAAATAAGGTAATACAAAATAGTAAATTTAAGATTATAGAAAATGCAGGACATGAAGTAAATATTGATAATCCAAAAGAACTTGCAAATATAATTAATGATTTTTGGAAAGATAATAAATAACACAAATTACAATAGATAGAGGAGACATAAAAAATGGAAAGTAAGGAAATATTGTTATCAAATATAGATAAACTTCATACTACTGAAATGGGAATAGATAGGATTAAAAGAAATCTAAAAATAAATACTGAAAATGTAGTTAAATATTGCAAGGAAAAAATATTAGATAATAATTGTAATATTTATAAGCAAGGTAAGAATTGGTATTGTGAAGTTGATAATATAATAATAACTGTTAATTCATACAGTTATACAATTATAACAGCACATACCAAGAAATAAATTACAAGTTATCACACAAATTATAACAATTCAACTAATCGTTGATAAAGAAAAATACCCCACTCAACGATTAGTATGTTTACTTTTTTAGATAATAATTTACACTTAAATTGAAGAAGGTAAAAGATATGAATCAGATTAAAATAGGAAAATTTATATCTGAATGTAGAAAGATGTATGAAAATATGATTGGATTCAGTTCGACAATATCTTTCTTAATACTAATTTTTATTACATCATTTTTAAAAAATAGTGAAAGTAAATAAAGAGTAGAAAAATTTTACAAACAAAAAACGAGATTTTGTGGTGGTGGTCACTTAATCCCGTTTTTACTATTAAATTAACTCCTCAATAAATCAACCCAACTATAAATAATTTTCTTAGACATAGAAAACAATGTTATTTTATCAACATCACATGAAGCCACTAAATTAGTAGAAGAAAGTTCAACATCATCCAAAGAAAATACAACTTTGCCAATAACATCACCTTTTTTTATAGGGGCCTCAATATTGTCATTAATTTCAACAGTTTGTGTAACTTGATTTTCTTTGCCTTTTTCTATCAAGGTCCCTGCAGAATTTTCCAATATAGCTTCAACATGATCTTTAACACCTTTATTAACAGAAACAGTTTGAATTATATCGCCACTATTTCCAAAACTTTTAAAAGAAAATTTATTAAATCCGTAATCCAATAATTTTTGTGCTTCTGCAAATCTAACTTTTGTAGAAGGAGCCTTCATTATTACTGCAATTAAAGACAAATTGTCACGTGTAGCACTTGCAGATAAATTATATAAAGCAAGTGATGTTGAACCAGTTTTTAAGCCTGTGATGCCTTTATAAGTTTTTATTAATTTATTTGTATTTACGAGTTGTGATTTTCCATCCCTTAAACTATCCATCCAAATTGTTGTATATTTTGTAATATTGGGGTGTTTGGTCAAAAGTTCTCTAGACATTAAAGCAATGTCGTAAGCAGATGTAACATGGCCATCTTCGTCTATTCCGTGACAATTTTTAAATGTTGTATCATTCATTCCAAGCTTTTTGGCTTTGTCATTCATCATTTGAACAAATGCCTCTTCAGAACCTGCAATGTGTTCAGCCATTGCAACTACACAATCATTTGCAGAAACAACACATATTGCTTTTAACATTTCATCAACTGTTAAAGTTTCTCTGGGGTCAAGCCAAATTTGTGAACCACCCATAGAACGGGCATTTTCTGAACAACTTACTGTGTCTGTGTAAGATAAGTTTCCACTATCAATTTGTTCCATTATTAATAAAATACTCATTACTTTTGTAACAGAAGCGGGACGTAATTGTTCATGTGCGTTATGAGAGTACAAGACTTGACCTGTTGATTGTTCAATTAATATGGCGGCTCCACTTTCCAAGTTTAAAGAATTATTATTTTCTATTTGTGAATTAGTTTCTACTGTGTTTGAGGTTGATATGTTATTGGAAGTTTCATTTGTGGAAATGGAATTGTTACTATTTGTATTTGAGATGATAGAAGAGGAGACGGGCGATGTTTCCATATCTGTACTCCATATGTATGAACTTGTTGTATCATAGCCTAATGATATTGGTGTTAAGCACATTATGGTTAATATAAATGTTGTTATTCTTTTTTTCACTTTTATACCTCCGTTTTGTTTTTTTGTATAAATATATGTTGTATTTATTTTTTTAGAATATAAAAATAATAATATGTTTTATAAAATAATACATTTTGATAATAAAGAATATTTTGGTTTTTGTAAAACATAATTTGCAAAGTTATGTAAATTGTGCTATAATATAGGTAGCGTCAAATGGACGTTGGTAACTTAATATAAATATCCTCCAATTGGAGGTTACACCTAAGAAAAGGAGAAACACATATGCAGATATCAAAAGAAAAGAAATTAACAGAAGACGAGAAAAAGGTATTCACAGAAGAGGTACGGAAAAGAATTGGTAAAATGAGGTTTTCACTTGGTGCAAAATCGAGTACGGCCTTGGAATATCTACTAATTCAAAAGGCTACTTCAGGAAAAACAATACAAGAGTTGGCGCCTGAGTGCCAAAGATATATGCATGAAAAATTTGCCAATTATATGGAAAGGCCCGGAGATGTATTCTTATTACAATTAGAGATGGACATCGAAGAGAACGCAGAAAAAGAAAAAGAAATACAAGAAGAGGTATTGGCAAATGGATTGCCAATAGAAAATTTGTATGAAAAATTCTTATATGAATTATTTCCATATAAGAAAACAAATTAAGGGAAAGGAGAAAGAATGGAGCATTGCTCCATTTTTTCTTGACTTTTTTACAAAAAAATATTAATATAATGGTATAAAAAATAAAAGGATGTCGATAAAAATGTTAAATATAATAATGAGATTAATAATGATGATATTAATATTATTTGGAATAACACTAATATATGATGCGAGAATCATAACAAAAAAATTTTTTGGATTTGGAGACCAAAACGAAGGCTCAGCAGGGCTAAAAATAATAGGATTTATAATAGCAATAGTTGGCGGAATAGCAATGTATTTTTTATGTAGGTAAAAATATAAATTTCCCAAAAGTACTAAATCAAATAAAATTAGAATAATGATTAAATAAGTACTAAAAACAAGGGGGACATTGCTATGAACAAGGAACGTAAAAAATTAATAGTATTAGAGGGAATAGTTCTAATACTTATTTTATTTGTGATATTATCACAATGTAATTTACAAGGTGGACAAAAAAATCAAAATAATATAACGGAAAACAACATTCAAAATGTTGAAAATACAAATGGTTTAGATTTGCCAAATGATAGTGCAAACACCGTGAACAATACTGATAATGAGAATAAATCAAATAAATCAAGCACTGAAATTCCAATACTAACAGAAGAAGACGAGAAAAATGTTGAAGTCCAAGAAACAGAAGCAGAAGGTTTTGAAGAACAAGGAATAATAGCATATAATGGTGCAGAAAAAACTCCAAATGTTCAGTTAGGTGAATATTCTGGGCTAACATATTATTCACAAATAGACAATAGATGGAAAAATAAAATGTATTCAAGTGTAGGGAATACAGCACAAACAATAGGAACATCAGGATGCGGACCAGCAGCCGCAGCAATGGTAGTATCTAGCATAAAAGGTAATATAACACCAGACCAAATGGCAGATTTATACATGAAATACGGATATCGTTCAGCAAACCAGGGAACATACTGGAGTGCATTTAAATGGACCGCTGATGTGTTTGATATTGGATATAGTGAATACTACAAATTAGATGACGCAATCGCCAAATTAAAAGACAATCATTATATAATTGCAAGTTGTAAACAAGGGTTATTTACATATGGAGGACATTTTGTTTTTTTAGTTGGACTTGAAGGAAATTATATAAAAATATATGATTCATATTTATATAATGGAAAATATGATGTCGCAAGTAGAAGAGGAAAAGCAATTGTAAAAGGAAATACAACATATGTATCAATTCAAGATTTTAGACAATATGCAAATTATAAAAAGTTCTTCTGCTTTAAAAATGAAAGAACAAATGTAAATGAAAATAACAATCCTTCAAATAATGCAAATGCGGAAATATCAAAAGCAAATTATCAAGTAAAAATAATAGCAAATGGTGGTTTGAATATTAGAGCGGGAGCAAGTACATCATATCCAAGAGTTGGTGGATATGCTAAAGGAACAATCGTCACAATTTTGGCTGAATCAAATGGCTTTGGAAAAACGGATAGGGGATGGATATCTCTAAATTATACAAGTACAAATATTGGGAATAGTAGTGTAGTGGTAACATCAGGACAAACAAAAAAATTGGCTAGGGCAAGTATTTTATATAGTAATTTAAATCTGACAGGCTATAGATATAATTATAAGGAAAATACTACTGTAACTGTACTTGAAAATGTTTCTGCAAATGTTGATAAGGTTAGAGTTAATGTGACTGGAAGAGTTGCCTATATAAATACAAATAATTATTCAAGTGTTTCTGGAAGTTCAAATGTTGGAACGGTTAGAAGAATAAAAAATTGTGTTTTGTATTCAAATTCAAATTTGACAGGTTATAGATATCAATATAAAGATAATACTTCTGTTGTTGTTTTGCAACATGTTAATTCTTATGTTGATAAGGTTAGAGTTAGAATGACGGGGAGAGTTGCGTATATAAATGTTGGTAATTATAAATAAAATGGTTTATGCATAAAATAGAATTTCTATTGGAGTATTTATTACATTATTTCTTATAAAAAAACAGAGTATTAATTATACTCTGTTTTCTTACTTTGGTGCCATCGAAGTAGTTATCTACAACTTTTTGGCTCTCTTGACGATTGATACAAATATCAATAAATTTATTAAAGTATATCATATTTTCTATAAAATACAATACAAATGGCAAAAATTTTACTAATAATCAAAAAAATGTTTTATACCAAAAGAGATGTCGTACAAAACAACATCTCTTTTGGTGGAGTACAAATTTATCTTTGCTTCATCCTTTTCTTTGCCCATTTCAGACTTTCAGCTGCTGTCTTCTTTTCTTCTTCACTCAGCTCACGACCAAGATTAGGGCAGTAGAGAGGTTTGCAAATATTAGTACATTCGCTAGGTTTCTCAAGAGAACCTTCAATTACTCCATTAACCTCAAGACATACGGCTTTCATATCACCATCTCTGAACCAATCAAACGGATCAGGATCAGGAAGTAACCTAAAAGCACTACACTGGTCGCAATATTCACAGCCACCAATACCTTGAGTAGCGTAATCTAGTGTTCCACCACTGCCGATGGCAACAACATCAATGCCAGCTTTCTCATATTCCTTAATTTCCCGAAGATTCTTTTTGCTCAACATATGCTTTTCCTCCTTAAAATAATAATTTTACAATGGATGTTATATCAACATGTAAAACAGGATTAAAAAGAAATTAACATAAGTATTTTATCATTCTTTTATTGATTTATCAAGTCATTTTCAATATTTTGCTTAAATACAATTTATATATTTTTCAAATATTCTTCTAACTCTGATAATTTAATCTTTTTAGTTAAATTTGAAATATATACATCATTTGAATAATTGAAAACTAAAAAAGTAATACTTTTAATAATCACTTTATGTGGTTCAACATATGTAAGATTAGTTTTTTCTAATTTCCTAATGCTCTCATTTATAAAAGTAGGGGTAACTTTAGCAAATTCACATATAAATTCAAGCCTTTGTTTTAGACATTCCTCAAATTATAGTTCTTTCTTTATTATCTTCACTACTAACACCATCCTTTCGTTTGGATGATTTTAATATTGTTTTAGACAACAAAAAAATCAACCAGATTCTATTTTCTGATTGATTTTTGTATCTATCTGTTTTATTAGTTCGAACAGATACATCATTGGTGCGGATGAAGGGACTCGAACCCCCACGCCGTTGGCACTGGTTCCTAAGACCAGCGCGTCTACCAGTTCCGCCACATCCGCATTTCGTATTGACAATACCTATAATAGCACATTTTATATTTCATTGTCAATAGAAAAATGATAAAAAATTAAAAAAATCGAAAAGTAAAATTTTATCAAAAAGTGCTTGACATATAAACATATGTTTGATACAATGAGTCTAAATTCAAATAGAAGATTAGGAGATGATTAGAATGGATGAGAAAATTTATAGTAATCAAAGTTTCGAGGATATCAAACATATTGATGAAAATGGAATCGAATTCTGGTATGCAAGAGAATTACAAAAGGTATTAGATTATAAGGAATGGAGAAAATTTGAAAATGTAATTCAAAAAGCAATAATGGCTTGCAAAAATACTGGTATTAGTGAAGTTGACCATTTTGTCGGTGCCGACAAAATGGTACAAATAGGTTCTGGAGCAGAAAGAAAACAAAAAGATTACAAACTAACACGTTATGCGTGCTATTTAATAGCACAAAATGGAGATAGTAGAAAAAAAGTAATTGCATTAGCACAAACATATTTTGCAATTCAAACCAGAAAACAAGAAATTATTGAAAAAGAGTACAGTTTATTAACTGAAGACGAAAAAAGATTTTATCAAAGAAATTTAACAAGAAAAGGAAACTATTCACTTAATCAAACTGCAAAAAATGCAGGAGTTAAAAATTTTGATAAATTTCATAATTCTGGATATAAGGGATTATACAATGGAGAAACTGCAGATGATATTGCCAAAAGAAAAGGATTAAGATATAGAGAAGATATTTTAGACAATATGGGAAGTGAAGAACTTGCAGCGAATTTATTCCGTATTACGCAGACTGAATCAAAATTAAAAAGAGATAATATTTCTACAGAAAAAGAAGCAAATAAAACTCATTATAATATTGGAAAAAATATTAGAGAAGTAATTGCTAAAAATGGTGGAACTATGCCAGAAAATTTGCCAACACCCGAAAAAAGCCTAAAACAATTGGAAAAATAAAGTAAGAAAAAATTATTGAAACAAAATGTTTAAAATAAATAAAAAATTACAAAAAAAGCAAATTTATGTTTGACATTTTTTTGTTTGTGTGATATTATGTACAAAAATGAGAAATGGAGTGAGTCAAATGCCAAGAAAAAGACCAGAATTAAATGTAAGAGAAAAAGCAATACTAAGATATATTGAAAAACAAATAATGAATGTAGGATATCCACCATCAGTAAGAGAAATAGGAAAAGCAGTTGGATTAAGTTCAACAGCAACAGTACATGGATATTTAGCAAGACTAGAAGATAAAGGATATATTAAAAAGCAAGATAAAAAAGGAAGAACACTAAGACTATTAAAAGGAACAGATGGAGAAGCAAAAAAAACATCAACAAAAGACTTTTACACACAAAAAGAATTAGTAGAAGTACCAGTTGTTGGAAAAATTACTGCAGGAATGCCTATTTTAGCAGTTGAAAATGTAACAGATACATTCCCAATTCCAATTGACTTTGTTGGAAATTCTGACTGCTTTATGCTTACAGTTAGAGGAGAGAGCATGATAGAAGCAGGAATTTTAGATGGTGATTACATATTAGTAAGAAAACAAAGCAATGCAAACAATGGTGAAATTGTTGTTGCATTAATAGAAGATGAAGCAACTGTAAAAACATTTTATAAAGAAACAGATCACATAAGATTACAACCTGAAAATAGTACAATGGATCCAATAATAGTTCCAAATTGTGAAATTTTAGGAAAAGTATGTGGTGTATTTAGAAAAATGTAATGATTTAATTTGTAGAAAGGGAATAGTCAATTTTAAATTAATGCATTATAAAATTGATTATACTAGATGAAATGATAAAAAGAGTAATATTTGATATAGACAATACATTGATACCATGGAGAGACGAATATTTTAATGAAATATTTGAAGTGTTAAAAGAATTAAAAATAGATTATTCAAATGATGATTTTAATAAAATAAAAAAAGCCATGAGTGAATATGAAAATGTATATTATTCATTTAATAAAGAAAAAATGATTAACTATATTAATGAATATACTGGAAAGAAATATCCAAAAGAACTTATTGATATGATTATTGATAAATGGTCAAGATGTGTACCAGAAAAAATAGATGATTCAATTTTAGCAACACTTAAAGAATTAAACAATAAATATGAAATGGTTTGCTTAACAGACTGGTTTAAAAATGAACAAATTAAAAGATTAGAAAGCACAAATATTTTAAAATATTTTCAAGAAATATATGCTGCAGAAAATACAAAAAGAAAACCATTTAAAGAAGCGTTTATGCAAGCAATTGGAGAAAATAAACCAGAAGAATGTATAATGATAGGAGATAGTTTTGCAAGGGATATAGAAGGAGCATTAAAAGCTGGACTTCAAGCAATTTATTATAATCCAAAAGAAACTGAGAAGACTAGTAAAATTTCATATTATGAATTAGAAAATAAAGAAGGGCAAAAGCAAATCAAATATTATACTATATCTAAAATAGATGGGATTTTAAATATTTTATAGAGTTCACAAAGAATTCACAAAAAAGATACAATAAAAATATTGACAAATGACACCGTGTCACTTATAATAATGACACAGTGTCATTTTACTTTTTGAAATAATTTATACAGACATGAAAAAAATAGTTTGTCACTATAAGAGAAAAAGACAATAGTAAAAAATGATAATAAAAGGTGGTGAAAAAATGCCAAAAGAAACATTTTTAAAATTGCCAGAAGAAAAGAAAGACAAAATAATAAAAGCAGCAAAAAAAGAATTTGCACGAGTACCATTTGAACAGACATCAATAAAAAATATTGTAGAAGATGCAGATATTGCAAGAGGAAGTTTTTATCAATATTTTGAAAGTAAAGAAGATTTGTTACGGGTATATTTTAAATATACATTTTAAAGAAATGAATGCACAAATGCAGGAAAAAGTTATAAAATCCAAAGGTGACATATTTAAAATTTTTATATCAATGTATGACTGTGTAGATAATAACCTAATAAAAAACGAAGATATGGAATTTTACAGAAAAATATTTGGAAACTTAAAAACAAGTGATGATGGTAAAATATTCAAAAAATTTGTTAACGAAAGACCTAAAAAAATAAAGGATTTTTATGAGTATATTGATACTTCAAATTTAAGAGTAAATTCAAAAGAAGAATTTGAAATTATAGAAAAAATCTTATTTACAGTAACTACAAAAGCAATTGTAATGAGATTTAAATATGATTCAAAAGAAGAAGCAAGAGAAAACTTCTTAAAACAAATTGAATATTTGAAATATGGAATGCTAAAAAATGAAAATTAATTTGGCATATGAAATTTTAAAAAATTTGGATGACGATGAATAATTTATCTTAGATTTGGCAGACGAAATTTTTGAAAAAAATTTTGGATGACGATGAGTGAGTGAAACGAACGAAAGGAGAAAAGCATGTTTAAAGTATTAAAAAATTTAAAAGAATCATGGATATCAGTAATTACAATAGTACTATTATTAATAGTTCAAGCAGCAGGAGATTTAACATTACCAGACTACACATCAAAAATAGTCAATGTAGGTATCCAAAATGGTGGAATTGAAAATGTAGCACCAGAAGTAATAAGAAAATCAGAAATGGAAAATATGCTAATATTTACAGAGGAAGACGACAAAATTTTAGCATCATATGAAGAAATATCAAAAGATAATTTAGATAGTGCCGAATATGAAAAATTAGTAAAAAAATATCCAGCATTAGAAAATGAATCTTTATATAGAATTAAAAAAATAAGTAGCAGTGAACAAGATGAATTGGATTCCTTAATGACTAAACCTCTAATGATGCTTAGTGTTACAAAGCAAATGCCAAAAGAGCAACTAGACCAAATGTTAGAAACGGTAAATCAAAAAATTGATGATATGCAAGAAAGCTTATTAGAACAAGCAGCAATACAAGAAGTTAAAAATGAATACAAAGCAATAGGAATGGATACAGACAGTATACAAAATAAATACATAATAATGGCAGGATTAAAAATGCTAGGAATATCATTAATAATTATGATATCTGCAATATCAATTATGTGTTTATCTGCAAGAGTTGCAGCAAGACTAGCAAAAACATTAAGAGAAAAAGTATTCAAAAAGGTACTTAGATTTTCAAACAAAGAATTTTCAGAATATAGTACGGCATCTTTAATAACACGTTCAACAAATGATATTCAACAAATTCAAGGGTTGATAGCAATACTATTTAGAGTTCTTGTATATGCGCCAATTATAGGTATTGGAGGATTTTTAAGAGTATTAAATCAAAGTGATAACTCAATGGCATGGATAATAGGAGTAGCAATTGTAGCAATATTATTTGTAGTTGCAACATTATTTATAATTGCAATGCCAAGATTCAAAAAATTACAACAATTAATTGATAAACTAAACCTAGTTGCAAGAGAAATCTTAACAGGTTTACCAGTAATTAGAGCATTCAACACAGAGAAAAAAGAAGAAAAAAGATTTGATAAAGCAAATATGGATTTAACAAAAACTAACCTTTTTGTTAACAGAGCAATGAGTTTTATGATGCCAACATTAATGTTAATTATGAATGGAATATCATTGTTAATCGTTTGGGTTGGAGCACATGGAATTGATAATGGAACAATGCAAGTTGGAAATATGATGGCATTTATTCAATATACAATGCAAATTGTAATGAGTTTCTTAATGATATCAATGGTTTCAATAATGTTACCAAGAGCATCAGTATCTGCAAATCGTATAAATGAAATAATTGAAACAGATGAAGCAATAAAAGATAGCAAAGAACCTAAAAAATTAAATCCAAGCAAAAAAGGACTTGTTGAATTTAAAAATGTTTCATTTAGATATCCAGATAGTGATGAAGAGGTTTTAAGTGATATTTCATTTACTGCAGAACCAGGAAAAACAACTGCTATCATAGGAAGCACAGGTAGTGGAAAATCTACAATAGTTAATTTGATACCTAGATTTTATGATGTAACATCAGGAAATCTTTTGATAGATGGTGTTGATATTAAAGATATATCAAATAAAGATTTGAGAAAAATTATAGGGTTTGTACCACAAAAAGGAATATTGTTCTCTGGAACAATAGAATCTAATATAAAATATGGAAATCCAAACATGTCTGACGAGCAAATGATTGAGGCGGCTCAAATAGCACAGGCAACCGAATTTATTGAATCAAAACCAGAAAAATATCAAGAACCAATTGCACAAGGCGGAAGTAATGTATCTGGTGGTCAAAAACAAAGATTATCAATTGCAAGAGCGATAGCAATTGATCCAGAAATATTAGTATTTGACGATAGTTTCTCTGCACTTGATTTTAAAACAGATAGCATTTTAAGAGCGGAACTTGCTAAAAAGACACAAGACAAAACAGTAATTATTGTAGCACAAAGAATTAATACAATTTTAAATGCTGACCAAATTATAGTATTAGAAGATGGAAAAGTTGTAGGAAAAGGAACACATGAAGAGTTAATCAAAACTAATGAAACATATAAACAAATTGCATTATCACAACTTTCAGCAAAAGAGCTAAACTTAGAAGATTCTAGTTTAAAAACTGAAAAAAATAAATTAATGGGAGAAGGAGGTAAAGAACATGAGTAATAATCAAACAACAAATAAACCTCCAAGAATGAGAGGACATGGACCAATGGGTGGTGGACCAGGAGGACGTGGCCCAGTAGAAAAAGCAAAAGATGTAAAGGGAACAACGAAGAAGTTAGGTCAAAGACTATCAAGTTATAAAATAGCAATAATAATTGTAATGATATTTGCAATTGGAAGTACAATATTTAGTATTGTTGGACCAAAAATTTTAGGAAATGCCACAACAGAAATATATACAGGACTAATGAATAAAATAAACAGAAATGGTGGAATAGATTTTGCAAAAATAGGAAAAATTATTTTGTTCGCACTAGGACTATATGGTGTAAGTGCACTATTTTCAATGATTCAAAGTTACATTATGGCAGGTGTTGCACAAAAAGTGACATATAAAATCAGAAATGAATTGACAGAAAAAATAAACAAATTGCCAATGAAATACTTTGATAAAAAGACAAATGGCGAAGTATTATCAATAATCTCAAATGATGTTGATACATTAAGCACAGGATTAAACCAAAGTATTACACAAATTATAACATCAATTTTCACCATTATAGGAATATTAGTAATGATGTTCTCAATTAGTTGGGAAATGACAATTGTAAGTCTATTGATATTACCAATATCAGGAGTAATACTAAAAAAAGTAATAGGAAAATCACAAAAATATTTCGTAAAACAACAAGAATACTTAGGACATGTAAATGGTCAGGTTGAAGAAACATATGGTGGACACAATATTGTTAAAGTTTTTGGAAGAGAAGAACAAGCAATAAAAGATTTTGAAAATGAAAACGAAGAGTTGTATAAATCAGGATGGCGTTCACAATTCTTATCAGGTTTAATGTATCCATTAATGAACTTTGTAGGTAATGTTGGATATGTTGCAGTAGCAATTTTAGGTGGATATTTTGCTGTAAAAGGAAGAATTACAGTAGGTAATATTCAAAGTTTTATACAATATAATAAACAATTTACACAGCCAATAGGCCAAGTTGCACAAATATCAAGTACAATACAATCAATGATAGCAGCAGCTGAAAGAATATTTGAATTTTTGGAAGAACCAGAAGAAGTAGAAGATGTAAAAAAACCGGTATCAACAGAAGGATTAAAAGGAAACATTGAATTTAAAAATGTTCATTTTGGATATGATCCAGAAAAAACAATAATAAATGACTTTAATGCAAAAGTTAAAGATGGCCAAAAAATTGCAATTGTTGGGCCAACAGGTGCTGGTAAAACAACAATGGTTAAATTATTAATGAGATTTTATGATGTAAATAGTGGCGAAATCTTATTAGACGGTCACAATATCAAAGATTTTAAACGTGGAGACCTTAGAAAAATGTTTGGGATGGTTCTTCAAGATACATGGCTATTTGGTGGAACTATAAAAGAAAATATTAAATATAGTATGCCAGATGCAACAGATTCTGATGTAATAAAAGCAGCAAAAGCAGCACATATACATCATTATATAAAAACATTATCAAAAGGATATGACGCAAAAATTAATGAAGAATCAACAAATATATCTGCAGGTCAAAAACAATTGCTAACAATTGCTAGAGTTATACTTGCAGACCCTAAAATATTGATTTTAGATGAGGCTACAAGTTCAATAGATACAAGAACTGAACAACAAATTCAAGCCGCTATGGATAATTTAATGGAAGGTAGAACAAGTTTTATTATTGCACATAGATTATCTACAATAAAAAATGCTGATTTAATTTTAGTTATGGACCACGGCGATATTGTTGAACAGGGTACACACGAGGAATTACTTGCAAAAGATGGTTTCTATGCAAAATTATATAATTCACAATTTGAAGATTGCAATGATGAAGTAGAATAATGTCATTTTGAGTGTCTTTATGGGGGCGGTTCTATTTGTGACAGTATTATAAGAAAAAATGAAAATTTAATATTTAAAAGGCTATAATATTATAAGTACAAAAACTTATAAAAACTATAGCCTTTTAATTTTTTATTGAATTATTTTTCATATTCGTAGCTTGAACACATTGATTCATCAGCTTTTTGAGTATCACAATCTTGAATAGGCGATACTTGTATTTCGGCTAATTGACAACGATTTTCTAAGTTGTTATATTTACAACTTGTTACACTACAACATATTTTTTGATTCTTTTCCATGCCAAGACCTCCAATAAAAATAAAATGAATTTAAATTGAATTACAATTTATATTATTTTTTGAATCATAATCTATTTTTAAATTCTATATTATTATGGATAAAAAAATAGAAATTATGCAAAATATAATTAATTATTAATGTAAAAATCATACATGATATATTTAGTCACAATTATCATCAGAAGAACTTTCACAAATTGTTGGAGGCTCTTTAAAACACAAATACCAATTAATACCATTTTGATTTTCTTTAATAGAATTTTGCCTTTCTTGAAGTTCTTCAAAAGTTTTTGGGGGAGAAACAATAACAGGTTGCCCAGGCATCCAATTTGCAGCAGTAGAACCTTTACTGCAGTCAGCCATTTGAAGAGCCTGAACAGTTCTTATAATTTCAGGAACAAATCTACCCACATTTAAAGGATAAACAAAAATCGTTCTAACAATACCTTTATCATCAATTATGAAAACATTTCTAACAGTTTCTGTTGTACTTATATCGTTTGAAATCATACCATATTTTCTGGCAATTTGACCATTTCTATCTGCAACAATTGGAAATGGAAGTTGTATTCCGGTTTTACAATAAATATCATACATCCAAGCTAAATGAGATGGATTGCTATCAATACTTAATCCTAAAAGTTCAGTATTAATTTGCTGAAAATATGTATATGCTCGTGAAAATGCAATCATTTCTGTAGTACATACTGGTGTGAAGTCTCCTGGATGGCTAAAAAATACTAACCATTTGCCTTTATAATCATTTAAAGTTCTTTGGCCAAAAGTTGTTATTGCTTCAAAATCTGGCGCTTTTTGTCCTATTTTAACATTTCCATTCATCATTAATTCATAATCCATAAAAAATAAACTCCTTTCTTGTTTTTTATATTCTAGGAAAATTATCATAGTATGATAATTTCCTGTAGAAGATAAATATGGCAGAAATTAGATTTTGTAGCAGTTTTCACTGCGTACAAAATCTTAATTCTGGTTTTTTATATAATATTGAAAAAAAATAAAATGGTTACAAACAATGTACTATTACAAAATTATATTAAAAATCATAAAACTTTTATAAAATAAAATAATTTTTTTATAAAAGAAAAATACATTTTTATAAAATATATTACACAAAAAGACAAAAAAATAGTATAATTTAAACCCTAAAAAGTAAAAAAAGGGGGATATTATAAATGAAACAATTAGAAACCAAAAGATACATATTAAGAAAACCAACTGAAAATGATGCAGAAATAATATATGAAAAATGGGGAACAGACAAAGAGAATATAGCCCAATACAAAGAGCATAAATTTTATAGAAATATAATAGAAACAAAAGCAATAATTAAATCAGTAATAAAAGAAAGCGAAGATGAAATTCTATTTTGGATAATAGAAGAAAAAGAAACAAAAAATATAATAGGATATATAAAATTACCAACTGGTGGAATAAAAGACAAAAAAAGGGAATTAGCATTTTACTTTTTAAATGGATATAGAGAAGATGGTACGCCAGAAGAGGTATTAAAAGCTGTAATAGATTATATTTTTTCAAAAGAAAAATATGAAACAATAATAACAAAATTTTATGATAGAAACGAAAAAAACACAAAATTAACTCATAGCATACTAACAAATGTTGGAATGGTAAGAGAAGGAATTTTAAGAAATAGATTAATAAATAATGAAGGAAAGAAAATAAATAAACATGTATATTCTATTTTAAAAGAAGAATGGAAAGCAACATACAAACAATAATTTTAGGGGCTGTAAATTGTAACAATAAATCTTTTAAAATCTATTGACATATTAAAATTTTAGAAATAAAATAGCATTGAAAAATAATTGTTAATAAAACAGAAAAATTTGTTAACAATAAAAATGTTAGGAGGAATTAATATGGCATTAGTAACAACAAAAGAAATGTTTGAAAAATCAATGAAAGAAGGATATGCAATAGGAGCATTCAATGTAAACAACATGGAAATAATACAAGGAATCGTAGATGCAGCAGCAGAAGCAAATTCACCCGTAATATTACAAGTTTCATCAAGTGCAATAAAATATGCAAGAATAAATTATTTAATGAAAATGGTACAAGCAGCAGTAGAAGAGCATCCAAACATACCAATAGCAATACACTTGGATCATGGACCAGACTTTGAAACCGCAAAAATGTGCATTGACAATGGTTTCACATCTGTAATGATAGATGGATCAAAATATGATTTTGAAGAAAATGTTGCATTAACAAAGAAAGTTGTAGATTATGCACATGCACATGGAGTTCCAGTAGAAGCAGAACTTGGAAAATTAGCAGGAATCGAAGACGATGTAAACGTAGCAGCAAATGATGCAATGTACACAGACCCTGCACAAGCAGAAGAATTTGTTAAAAGAACAGGATGTGATTCTTTAGCAATTGCAATTGGTACAAGCCACGGAGCATACAAATTCAAAGGTGAAGCAAAATTAAGATTTGATATTTTAAAAGAAGTAAAGACAAGAATACCAAATACGCCAATAGTGCTACATGGTGCTTCAACAGTAATACCAGAATTAGTAAATATGTGTAATGAATTTGGTGGAGACATCCCAGGAGCAAAAGGGGTTCCAGATGAAATATTACATGAAGCAAGTATCTCTGGTGTTTCAAAAATAAATGTTGATACAGACTTAAGACTTGCTATGACAGCAGGAATTAGAAAAACATTTGTTGAAAATCCAAATGTTTTTGATCCTAGAAAATATTTAGGTGAAGCAAGAGAGATAATAAAAGAAACTGTAAAACATAAAATTGTTGATGTTTTCGGTTCTGAAAATAAAGCATAAAAAATTAGGGATTAGGGGGACGGGTCTCCAAATCCCTATTTTTTAGTAATACAAGATTAATATATACTAATCTTTTTCTTAATTATAAAAAATAGGGATTTAGAGACCCGTCCCCCTAATCCCTAATTTTTTATGGAGTAACATTGAGAGTTTTGTTATTAGTATATATTACCATTCCAGGTTTTGCCCCAGAAGGCTTTTTAACAAATTTTACCTCGCAATAATCAACAGGAACATTAGAAGAATTACACGCCTTACTATGTTTAGCAGCAATTTTAGCAACTTTAATCAAAACATCATTACCAGGATAGGGCAAATTATTATCAATTTTTAAAATCGTATGACTACCATGGAAATCCTTAGTATGGAACCAAATATCACTTTTACTTGCAAATTTCAAAGTTAAATAATCATTTTCTTTATTATTTCTGCCAACAAAAACAGTGTAACCATCAACAGTATATTTGATAGGGTTAAAAGAAACTGTCTTATTTTTTGTCAATTTAGATTTCTTTATTTTAGAAGACTTTTTATTATTTGTATTTAAAGAAGTTTTCTCTTTAAAAATATCATTTTCAGCAATTTCTTCATATATAGAGGCAATATCATCAATAGTCGAACAACTTTCTAACTCATAAACAACACTTTCAATATAATTGATTTCTTTAAGAGTATCAATCTTTTGCTCTGATACAACAACCAAAGCATTTTTTAATTTTGAATATTTTTTAAAAAATCTTTTGGCATTTATACTTGGAACAAAACGTTTATCAAGTTTGATTTTTATTAAATTATTGTTATCATAATAATTTTCAAGTTCAAGTTCTTCTACATTTTTGTTAGGAATTCTATATAAATTTGATGTTATAAGTTCACCATAAAGTCTATATTTGTCCATTCCATCACATTCTTTTAATTTTTCATCGATGTTATATAAACGCTTTTTATATTTTTTTAAAGTATCTAAGATTAACTTGAACATAGTATTTCTGTAATTTTTAAATTGTTCATTTGTTTCTTTGTTAAAATAAAAATCATCAACAAAAAAGTTTAAATTGAAAGGCTCAGCTGATGAATTTTCAGGGACTAAAAAGTAATCTTTTTTAATGCCATCACTATTTTCAACAAATTCAAATGACAATTTGTCTGTTCCAATATTATTTACAACTTGATTTATATAATTGAAAATTTTTTCTAATTCATTTTTACTAATTTTACATGAAGAAGACTTTTGGATTTCTAATTTTTTTATTATAGCATTTATAAAGTTTTTGGAAATACCGTTGAATGTATTTGAAATAATAACTGGTAAATCTGAAAGAGTAATGCCATATATGTCAAAATTTTTGGCGTTTCCATTTTTGTTAGCACAATATATATTTAATTTTTGGATAAAATCTGCAACATTTTTTAATTCCAAAAAACTGTATTTATCAGATGTTGGAAAACTGTATTTTGTATGTGGTAATATATCTCTAAAATTTTCGTCCAATTCCTTAATGTGTCTTAAACTATCAATAATTATATTTGTGTCATCCAGCAAAATTATGTTGCTATGTTTTCCCATAAGTTCAATTACTAATTTTTTAGAAATAATATCATCTACATCATCAAAGCCTTCAAATTCTAAGATTATTAATCTTTCTAAATCAAAGGTTATAACATTTTTTAATTTTAAACCAATTAGATTTTTACGAAGTAACATACAAAAACTTGGTGCAATTTGAGGATTTGCACGAGGATGAGTTGTCAAATTTAGCCTACAATATTGAGCATCAATGCATATATTTAAAGCATAATTTAATCCGTTTTGATATATTCCTAAAACAATAGTGTTTTTATTTGGCTCAAAAACTTTATCAATTCTTGCTCCGACAAGCCTAGAAATTTCAGTTGATATTGCTTTTGTTACTATTCCATCAAATGCCATTTTAAAATCATTCCTTTTCAAAAAATTTTTTTCTTATTATACTAAATTTTTAAGCAATTTTCAACACTAACAAAAAGGAAAATATTTTAAAAATTTATTGACTTTATATTGGATTTTGTATATACTTGAAACATGAAATAAGACAAAAGAAAGAGGGAATGAAAATGAAAAAGAAAGAAAAAAGAATGCTACTAATATTACTAGTAATTTTAGTTATAGCAATAGTAATATTTGTAGTAAACAAAAATTTAAAGAAAGAAAACAACTCAAATGGAAATGAAAACACAGCTCAACAAGAAAATACAGAAACAGAGGAATTTGTACAAGTTTTAGAAGATGGAACAAAATTGAATACAAGTACGGAATTAAATAAAGAAAAACAAGTAGGAAATTACAAATTTGAAAATATGCAATTAACAACACAAGATAATCAAACAGTATTATTAGCAGATGTTACAAATACAGGAAGTAGCAAAACAGATATACAGTTAGTAGATATAACATTATTAGACAAAGATGGAAAAGAAATAATAACAGTAGGTGGAATAATATCACAATTAGATCCAGGAGAAAAAACACAATTTAATACAAGCATGACACTAGATTATGCAAATACTTATGATTTTAAAATTACATTAAAATAAGTCACAAATAAGGCAGAAATTTCTGTCTTATTTTGCTCTTATATATTAGGAAAGTTATACAACTTTCTTAATATATAAAATTACATTGCACAGAAAATTTATTTCTCAAAAACCTTAAAAATCCTAAAATTAAAATCCAACAAAAAAACAAAAAAATATTGCTAAATCACCAAGAATAATGTTATAATAATCACATAAGAAAAAAATACAGGAGAAAAAGAAAATGGGGATAAGAAAATCATCAATAATATCATGGATAATAACAATAATCTTAATAATTGTAGCAATCAATTTATACCAAAAAACAAACTTTAACGAATACACAAGAAGCGAGCAAAATTTACACACATCAAAATTTGAAAGAGACAGTAAAGAAAAATACTCAAAAAGCAACAGTTACAAAATAGTATCAGAAAAAAACAATGATGCTGCATTTTATAAAAAAGTAAAAGTAGAAAAAAACAAACCATATAAAGTAACATGCATGGTAAAAACTGCAGATGTAAAATCAGAAGAAAACATCTCAGGAGTTGGAGCACAAATATCAGTAATAGGAACAACAGAAAAATCAGTATCAGTAACAGGAACAACAGAATGGCAAAAAATAGAAATGATATTTAATTCAAAAAACAGAGAAGAAGTAGAAATTGGATTTAGACTAGGTGGATATCAAGGCAAATGCACAGGAACGGCATGGTTTAGTGACTTCACATTAGAAGAAGGTGCAACAAATCAAAGTAATAATTGGAAATTTGCATGTTTCATTTTTCAAAACACAGATGTTGTATTAAATGGAAATGAAGTAAAACTATCAATGACAGATGACGACATTTCAGACATAAGAAGCACACTAAAGAGATTCCAAAGTTCTGTAAGAACACTGTCAGAAAATAAAATGACTGCAGATTATGATGCATATATCGTAAATGAACCAATTAAAAAATTATCTTATGACGAAGAATTTGGCTATTATGTAGCAGCAGAAGACATAGAAAATTCAATAAAAGACAGTATAAAGGAAAATGAATATGACCATATATTTGTAATAATAAGACTTGGAAACGATGAACACAAGGACGATATACAAATAAATGACTGGATAGGACTTGGATCTATGGATTACTATGGACTTGGATACTCAAATATAAGACTACCAAACTCATCAAAAAGTTATATGTATAAATACAATTCAAGAGCAAACACATTTCCAGAAGAAGTATTTTTACATGAATTTTTACACTCATTGGAAAGAAATGCACAAGAATATGGTTATACAATCCCGGCACTACATGACAATGAAAAATATGGATATAAAGACGAAAAGTTAATAGGACTTGAAAATTGGTATAAAGATTATATGAATTCAACAATAAAATCATCAAATGGATATGTTGGGCTACCACAAGAAATTTACACACTAAAACCAGCAAAATATTCTGATTTTGCACATCCATATAGTATTGATGAATTTCATGAACCACAAAACATAATAGAAGGAACAATTCAACTATTTAAAAACCTAGCACATAATGCAAAAAATATTGGAAAAGCATTTAAAACGCCAACAAATAATTTGCAAGTAAATAATAGTACAAATTAAAAAATAGTAAAAAACATTTGAGAAGGGACGAAATAAAAATGAAAGTATCAGATTTTAATTACAACTTACCAGAAGAACTAATAGCACAAGTACCACTAGAAAAAAGAGATGAATCAAGATTAATGGTTCTAAATAGAAAAAAACAAACAATAGAACATAAGGTGTTTAAGGATATAATTGATTACTTAGAACCAGGTGATTGCTTAGTTAGAAATAACACAAAAGTAATACCTGCAAGAATTTATGGTAGAAAAGAAACTGGAGCACACGTAGAATTTCTACTATTAAACAATATCGAAGGAGATATTTGGGAAAGCATTGTAAGACCGGGAAATAAACTACACGTTGGAACAAAAGTAATTTTTGGAGATGGACTATTAGAAGCAGAAATATTAGATATAATGCCAGGTGGAACAAGAAAAGTGGAATTCCATTATAAAGGAATATTTAACGAAATATTAGATCAAATTGGACTAATGCCATTACCACCATATATCCACGAAGAACTAAAAGATAATGACAGATATCAAACAGTATATGCAAAATATGAAGGCTCTGCAGCGGCACCAACAGCAGGATTACACTTCACACCAGAATTATTAAAAAAGATAGAAGAAAAAGGCGTTAAAATTGCAAATGTAACATTACATGTTGGAATTGGAACATTTAGGCCAGTAAAAGAAGATGAAGTAGAAAAACACGAAATGCACTCAGAACATTATTATATAAAACAAGAAGACTGTGATAAAATAAATGAAACAAAAAAAGAAGGAAAAAGAGTAATATCAGTAGGAACAACATCATGTAGAGTACTAGAAACAATTGCAGAAGAAAATACAGGAATGGTACAACCTACAGAGGGAGATACACAAATATTTATCTATCCAGGATATAAATTTAAATGTATAGATGGATTAATAACAAACTTCCATTTACCACAATCAACATTATTAATGTTGGTATCTGCTTTAGCAGGAAAAGATTATATTATGAAAGCATACAACGAAGCAGTTAAAGAAAAATATAGATTCTTTAGTTTTGGAGATGCAATGTTTATTAAATAAAAATCGGGATAAGGGGACGGGTCTTCAATCCCGAAAAAAATTTCGGGATTGAAGAC